>Ga0209181_10000154_pt1 | contig 122816 bp, 109 predicted proteins | sample MAT05_FD_187208 | JGI IMG/M metagenome (GOLD analysis project Ga0209181, IMG submission 187208) | Freshwater microbial communities from Lake Fryxell liftoff mats and glacier meltwater in Antarctica - MAT-05 (SPAdes) (version 2) | ecosystem: Environmental > Aquatic > Freshwater > Ice > Liftoff...
TCACTTTTGCAGATCTCCGATCCGCCCTCATCCCCAACCCTTCTCCCTAGGGAGAAGGGAGCCGGAATTCAAAGTCCCTCTCCCTAGGGAGAGGGATTTAGGGTGAGGGTGGATCGGGCGGTTGCAAAACTGGGATGCACCCAGTGCGAAGTGGGTGGTAAGTTGGGGACGATGACGTAGGAGTGAAATGGTATGTCTGCCGGTTTAAAATCTGAGTTTGCCTACCCACGTAGGGGAACATCCCAGTTTGCTACAGGTTACCCGATCGATTCCAGACGGGCTGTCCCTCCGCGTGGACGATCGATCGCCCACAGTGCCGCTCCCAGCAGAACGATCGAGCCACACCTGCCCCCTGTGCAGCCCCACACCGCTTCACCTGTTCGGCGCTTGCACTCTCGACCCACTCCATTGTGGTTGCAGTCACTACTAGCCCTCCAGCGCAGTTCCTCAGTCATCGCGTTTTTCATGGTAGGAGGCGTTTTGTTGCTGTATGGTCAGACGGTTTACACCCAGCAACTTTGGAATCAGGAATATCAAAAACTAGAGCAATTTCAACGCCATGAGCGGCAACTAACGGCCACGATCGAGTCTTTGAAAAATGACATTGCTCAACAGGCAGAGCGCCCTGGAATGGGGTTTGTGACCCCCAGTGCAGCGAATACAATTTATTTGCAGCCCACCTCTGCCGCACCGATCCCCGCCTCTACACCCGTACCTCCTTTCCTGCCCACAGAACCTATGTTGCCCATGGGTTACTAACTCCCAGCAGAATCATGGCAACTTCAACCCCTCCCCATCGTCCCCGTCGCCGCTTATCGGTTGTGGGCAACCAGCAGCCAGCAAATGGTGTTGCGCCTCTGCCTCCAACAACGCGGACTGCGGCTTATCGGTTGATTGCCGTATGGGGCATTTTGGTGGCGGGAATAGGTGCCTTGGGAATTAATTTATTTCGCTTACAAATTGTTCAGTCTCCCTCGCTGACTGCGAAGGCGCGGGATCAACAGATGACCTACCTGCGTCCCTTTGTGCCTCGGCGGGCGATCGTCGATCGCAATGGCGATGTGCTAGCCATAGACCAAGCGGCTTACACGCTCTATGCCCATCCCAAATTATTCAAACTATCTAGACAAGCCGTCGCCGATCGCCTAGCAACCCTGCTGAAACGATCGTCCACGACTCTGCTCCAGCAGTTGCAGAAGGCAGACAGTGGTATTCAAGTAGAATATTCTGTTTCTGAAGATGTGGCCGATCGGATCGCCGATGCACAGATTGATGGATTGGAATTAATCAAACACCAACAGCGTCTATATCTTCAGCAAGATCTCGCAGCAGATGTGCTGGGTTATGTAAACACCGATCGCCAAGGTCAGGCCGGCGTAGAATACAGTCAGCAAACTAAATTGGAGCGGGAAGCCCAGCCCGTCCGCTTGAAGCGCACCGGGGCAGGGGCATTGATCCCCGACCAGCTTCCGGGTGGCTTTTTGCGGATTGACGACTTGCAACTGCAACTCACCCTAGATATGCATGTGCAACGAGCCGCCCGTCTTGCCCTGAAACAGCAAGTGCAGCGCTACGGTGCCAAGCGGGGAGTGGTCATTGTGATGGATGTGCAAGATGGTTCCATTCGCGCTCTGGCATCCGAGCCAACCTACAATCCCAACCAATATTACAAATTCAATGTGGAGTTATTTAAGAATTGGGCCCTAACCGACCTCTATGAGCCGGGTTCAACCTTTAAACCGCTAAATGTGGCGATCGCCCTAGAAACAGGAGCCATCAAGCCCGACAGCATGTTCAATGACGAAGGACGGATTTTTGTAGACATTTGGCCGATCGAAGACTACGACTACTCCACAGTCGGCGGCAGAGGGATGCTGACCGTCACCGAAATTCTGCAACATTCCAGCAACGTCGGTATGGTGCGACTGGTGCAACAAATGAAGCCTAGCCTTTACTACAGTTGGTTAGAAAAACTAGGACTGGGGCAAAAAGTCGGCATTGATCTGCCCTTTGAAAGCGCCACTCAACTCAAAACCCGCAAGCAATTCATTGAGTCGCCGATCGAACCTGCCACCACCTCCTTTGGACAGGGCTTCTCCCTGACTCCCATTCAACTGGTGCAGTTGCAAGCCATGCTAGGCAATGGCGGCAAACTGGTGACTCCCCATGTTGTGCGAGGACTCTTTGATGCCAGCGGACAATCCTACTGGCAACCCGATTTGCTGCCACCGCGACCCGTTTTTTCGCCCAAAACCACCCAGGCTGTTTTAGCGATGATGGAAAAAGTGGTGACCAATGGCACCGGCAGCGCCGCCCAAATTCCGGGCTACCGCATTGCAGGTAAAACAGGTACCGCTCAAAAGGCTAACCCCAACGGCGGCTACTACAAGTACGCTAAAATCACTAGCTTTGTCGGTATTTTTCCTGTGGAATCGCCACGCTACGTAGTCTTAGCGGTGATTGATGAGCCGCAGGGGGATAATGCCTTTGGGTCAACCGTTGCAGCCCCGATCGTGAAATCGGTGATTGAAAAAATCATTGCGATCGATGGCATTCCCCCCAACCGAGTCGCCCCCTCCCCGAAACCCCAATAGTCTGTCAGTGATTAATCATGAATACTGCCATCTGGCATCGTGGCACGGCTCAAGTGGGCCCCGGTCAAATTAGCCTCACTTAAGACTGCCTCCATCAGGTAAGCCTCTAAAAGATAGCTGTTCCTGAGATCTGCTTGACTCAAATCCGCCCCACTGAGATTAGCATCACTCAAATTAGCCTTGTGTAGAGTTGCTTGTGCCAGATTTGCCTTATACAAATAGGCTCCGCTGAGATCTGCCTGTTCTAAATTGGCCTTAAAGAGAACTGCCCGAAAAAAACTTGCTGTTGCCAAGTTTGCAGAACTGAGGTTTGCCTGTCTCAGGCTTGTCTTCGTGAAGTCAGCCTTGGACAAGTTGGATTTGTGTAGGGTTGCTGCATACAGATTGGCTCCCTTAAAATTTGCCTCACGGAGATCGGCAAAGCTCAAATCAGCTTCACGCAAATCGGCCTTGCTGAGATTGACTCCCCCCATCGTTGTCTTGGAAAGATTGGCGGTGTAAAGTGTTGCCTTCTCTAAGTTGGCCAAACTAAGGTTGGCTCCTATCAAGCTAGCCATGCAAAAATCAGCTTGACTGAGGATGGCTTCCCGGAGGTCTGCTTTATAGAGATTTGCCTCTCTTAAAATGGTTTGGTGCAGGTTGGCGGTGTAGAGATTCGCGCCTTGCAAATTGGCTCTGGTGAGATCAGCCCCAGATAAGTTGGACATGCAGAGATCCACTTGGCTCAAGGTTGCCTCTCTCAAATCAGCCCCACGTAGATTAATTTCTCGAAGACTGAGGTCGGTGAGATCAGCCATGTATAGGTCTGGTCGAGTTTGGGGATTTGCTTCCCACCACCGATTCCAAACCGTCACTCCTTGTTGCAGCAGAGCTAGATGCTCCTGATTAGCCATCTACATCTAGACCTTTCGTGAGTGCCATGGGCGATCGTCAATTTAGAGCATTCAGAAACGGGAGCGAAGGTGTCCCCTGGAAAAGTTGACAAATAAAAAAGCTAACAAATCTAGCCGTGGATTACCGGGCAGATCTGAACAGCAACACTCCACTAGCTCCCAAACCTAGCATGTTCGGTAGCCATCCCGCCAAAAAGGGCGAGAGTGCCCCTGTTTGCCCCAAGGCACTGGTAATGAAAGACATTAAATAGTAGGAAAAAATAACAATCACACTGATCCCGAAGCCTGTCGCCCTGCTGGTACGCTGGGGCCGGGAGCCAAGTACTGCGCCAATCAACCCAAACACCACACAGACAAACGGCAATGCATATTTTCCTTGGATGGCTACCCGCAGTTTGCGAATTTTCTTAGCATCGCCGCTTTGTCGCAGCAGTGCCACATACTGCTGGGCCTCAGTGATATTCATCTCAGCGTAATCCTGCTTTTGGGTTGCTAAATCCAGCGGGGCGCGGGGTAACTGGAGTTGCTGTTTCTCAAACTTCAAAATGTTGCGGTAGGAGCCATCTGCCGCCACAACGTAGATAGTGCCGTTGGAAAAGTCCCAGATATTTTGAGTCAAATTCCAGCTTGCCGACTCAGCCGTCACAATTTGATTGAGTCCAGCCTGGGAAAAGTCGAGAATGGTTAGCCCTTTCATATTGCGCCCGTCAAACTGCTGGGCATAGAACATGCGAGACAGCATTTGGGAGGTTTGCCCATCCGGTTGCCGGACATCTCGAAATTCCTGATAAAGAATATTCTTTTCTTGGAAGGGGAGCCGGTCTTGTTTCAGGGCGCGCTCTAGGGTGCGGGCTGCTTCGTAATTCGCCCCAGGCACCACAACTTCATTGAAGGCGAAGGTAAATCCTGTGACTAAGAAGCTCAGAATTAGCGCTGGCACAACCAATCGGTATAGGCTGATCCCGCAACCACGCAGTGCGACCAGTTCGCTATCACTAGACAGGCGACTGTAGGTCATGAGAGTGGCTAACAGCGTGGACATGGGGAAGGCATAGACGACAAACTCTGGCAGCTTTAGCAGCAGGATATTGACGGCGATCGAAATCGGTAGCCCAGAATCCGTTACCCGCCGCACTAGGTCAAATAAGGTGCCGATCGCCACGCCAATGGACGAAAAGGCTCCCACACCAAACAAAAAGGGCGGCAGGAGTTCAGTCACAATATAGCGATCCATCACTGACAGCCTGTTTGTCAGCCAGCTAAGGGGATCAATGGGGTGTTTAAGAGCCGAAACGATGCTGAATACCATGATTTATCGATCGCTTACCGATGAAAGTTATCGCCTAGATAATATTGCTTAACCAAGGGATTTGCGTAGAGTTCTTCGCCACTCCCGGAAGCCAGAATTTCTCCATTCCGCATGATATAGGCCCGATCGGTGATGGCGAGGGTCTCGCGGACATTGTGATCAGTGATCAGGATGCCGATTTGCCGATCGCGGAGTTGATTGATAATGACTTGAATTTCGGCGACAGCGATCGGATCTACCCCAGCAAAGGGTTCATCTAGCAACAAAAACTTCGGCCCGTCTGGCCCTGAAGCCAACGCTCTGGCAATTTCGGCTCGACGGCGTTCGCCCCCAGACACGCGGTTGCCGGGGGTGAACGCCACTTTTTCCAGCCGGAACTCTTTGATCAAATGATGGAGGCGATCGTCCCATTCCCGGCGGGGTACATGGGTTTGCTCCAGAACCAATAAAATATTGTCTCGAATGTTGAGATGGCGAAAGATGCTGGGTTCTTGGGCCAGATAGCCGATCCCCAGGCGCGATCGTTCGTGCATCGGCAGGGTCGTAATATCCAACTCATTCAGCCAAACCCGTCCCTCATTCGGCTTCTCTAAACCCGTGGCGATGTAGAAGGTTGTGGTCTTTCCAGCACCATTGGGCCCCAATAGCCCCACGACCTCACCCTGGGAAACAGCCAAACTCACGCGATTGACAACCACGCGCTTTCCGTAGGACTTCTGAATGTTCTCCAGCGTGATTTTCAAAGGAGTATTTTTGGGAAGAGTGTCCCTGAGAAACTCGACGCTTCTGAGGGGAATAGCCCTTGATTTTAACAGAGGGAGTTGCATCAAGGTTGTGTAGAATTCGACGAATTAGCGGGTGCGGCAAAGGGAGGAGCGCCTGGAGCCGAGGGCGACTCGGTGGGGTTGGGGTCTGCGATGAGGTAAGTTGCCTCAACTTGCTGCTGAGATTGGGGTGTGGCAATAAATCGCCCTTCATCAATCAGATAGGTAATGGTTTCTCCTCGCATACTGTTCCCTTGCTGCAAAACATAAACATTACCACTCAAGACAATGCGACGTTCTCGGCTAAAATACTGAGCTTGGGCTGAGGTTGCCTGAATTTGACGCGCCGGATAGTTGATTTGCACATTGCCACGGGCGGTGACGACTCCTGTTTTGGCGTTGGCTTCCTGGATGTCCGATCGCAAGGTGAGGGAACGACTAACGGGATTAACTTGGGCCTTGGCTGGGTTCAGGGTAGTGGGAGAGAGCAACGCTATGGCAGTTAGGATGGCTGGCAACGCTATCCCAAAGCGTCCTAGACATTGGTATAAGGGACGTTGGTGTAAGGGCTGTAGGGGGCGCACTGAGGGAAGAGAAAGCACCATAGGAAGTACAGGCTAAAGGAGTGGGTCAGGAAAACTTTGGGGCTAGGGCTTCAGAGTTGACGATCGTTTATGGACGATATTTGGGCGATATTTGGGCGATATTGGCGATCGTCCTACTGGTAGTTTACCCAGACTTACAGGCTAAGTCTGGAAGCTGGATAAGTAGCTACAGAACTTCCAGACGGTTTTTAGGAACAACAAGTTGCATCGCAGGGAGATGTCCCTGATTTTGCGCTCAAAACTCTGGGTCATCCAGCGTTTCGACGAGCAAGTCCATTTGTTGCTGACGCTGGGTCAGAAATGTCTCGCATTGTTGGAGATGGGCTGTGGCTAGGGCGAATTGGTCAAACACAGCAGCAAGATCCAATTCCCCTGATTCAATCTGAGCAATAATCTCCTCAACGTCAGTCACGGTTGCTTCGTAGTTCCAATCAGATTGAGGGAAAGCATTGGGGGAGGGACGTTGAGTCTTGGCTGAAATTCGATCGCTTTTTAAGGGTTCCATGAAATTCATAATGAAGAGGCGGGATGGATGACTTCGGTAACGCGGACTTTGAGTTGACCTTGGCTGAGGTGGATGTGGAGTTCTGTACCCACGGTGAGGGCGGAGGTGGAACGGGCAATATTCCCGTTTTCCTGCCTGACTAGGGCATAGCCGCGCCGCAGCACTGCCTGGGGATCAATGGCAACTAATTTCTGGCTCAGGAATTGTAGCTGCTGAGTCGCTTGCTGAGTGCGATGGGTGGTAGCGTGGTGCAGCCGTTGTCGTAACTGGCTCAGGGAGCGCTTTTGCTGCTGAAGGTGCCGATCGATTAACCGGGGCTGCAATCGGACTTTCAATTGATGCAGTTGGTGGGTGGCTAGCTCCAGATGGTAGCGAACTGCCCCTTGGAGTTGTTGGGTTCGATCGCGGTGTTCTGTGTAGAGAGCAGACAACTGTGGCACTGCTTGCTCAGCGGCGGCGGTGGGCGTGTGGGCACAGACATCGGCCACCAAGTCTGCCAGGGATTCGTCTCGCTGGTGTCCAATGCCTGCAATGACGGGAATCGGGCAGGTGACGATCGCCCGCACCACGCGCTCATCATTGAAACAAGCCATGTCTTCTGTCGCTCCGCCGCCCCGGGACAAAATCAGCACCTCTGCCCGTCCATCCCGTCCCACACGATCGATCGCTGTGGCAATGGAATCTGGAGCTTGGTCACCTTGCACGAGGGCAGGAGAAAATAGCACCTGCAACCCCGGATATCGGTGGCGCAAGGTTCGCTGAATATCGCCCCAGGCAGCAGCTTGGGGTGATGTAACCACCGCTACAATTTGCGGATGCCGGGGCAAGATTCGTTTGCGTTCTGAGTCAAAGAGACCTTCTGCCTCCAGCCGATCGCGTAACTGACGATACCTGAGCGATCGTAACCCTTCCCCCGCAGGCAACGCTTGCCACACCACCAGTTGGTACTGTCCCTTTGGCGGATGCACCCCAACCCGTCCCAACACAATCAACTGCTCCCCTAGCACTGGCAACGTTGCCAATTGCTCCATCTCACTGTTCCAAATCACGCAACTCAGAGCCGCCTTGCCATCGGGGTCTTGGAGGGTGAAAAATAGCCCGCTGCGATGGCGAAACAGACTGGAAACCTCTCCAGTCACCCAAACTTGATACAACTGGTCATCTTGGGACAGAAGCGCTTGAATGTAGTCCGTTAGCCCTCCAACGGAGAGGGCTGTATCTGGAATTAATAATTTTGCGTTGTAAATCATGCTCACAGCAAATCCACTTCTATGAAGCCTATGGGAATAGGTAATAATGAGTAATCAGAGATTTTAAAGCCAATTTCATAGTACGTTTATACCAAAAAAATGTACAATAGACTAGACGAAATCCTGGCTTTGCTCTTAACCTCTGTCTCAAGTGCGAATGGATGTCTGCCAAAAGCCGTGGGATTGAGGGCATTTCCAGAGATTCTTCAACTGTTCACGATCGGGAATGCATTATCTTTAGCTTAAGTTTCTACAGTTTCTCAAGCAATCTGCCTGCCCCGGTCGATCGATCGATTTGTTCAAACGTTTGATTTGTTGAACCCTCTCCGTCCAAACGTCATGTGACGTTTATGGCATCCCGCTTCCCTAATCCCGTTACCTTTGCACAACTTTCTGTTTTGAGGCGCTAATGGCTACTAAAAATACTGACAATCAACAAGAGAAGAATAATCCTGACAAATATGCCGAAAAGCAAAGCCCAGAAAAGCAAAAGGCATTGAGTCTGGTTCTCACTCAAATTGAGCGCAACTTCGGTAAAGGCACCATCATGCGTCTAGGCGATGCCACACGCATGAAGGTGGAAACAATTCCCAGTGGTGCGTTGACCCTAGACTTGGCCTTGGGTGGTGGGTTGCCCAAGGGACGGGTGATTGAAATCTACGGGCCAGAGAGTTCTGGTAAAACAACATTGGCGCTGCACGCGATCGCCGAAACCCAGAAGGCAGGAGGCATTGCTGCGTTTGTGGATGCAGAACATGCCCTTGATCCGTCCTACGCTGCGGCTCTGGGAGTGGATATCCAAAACTTGCTGATTTCCCAGCCTGACACGGGGGAAGCCGCGTTGGAGATTGTGGATCAACTGGTGCGATCGGCGGCAATCGACATTGTTGTGATTGACTCCGTGGCGGCTCTGGTGCCCCGTGCTGAGATTGAGGGCGAAATGGGAGATACCCACGTCGGACTTCAAGCGCGGTTGATGAGCCAAGCCCTGCGGAAAATCACAGGCAATATCGGCAAATCAGGGTGCAGTGTTGTTTTCCTGAACCAGTTGCGGCAAAAAATCGGGATCACCTACGGCAGCCCTGAAGTGACCACAGGTGGCAATGCCCTGAAGTTCTATGCATCAGTACGCCTAGACATTCGCCGCATCCAGACTTTGAAAAAGGGCACGGAGGAATTTGGTACCCGCGCCAAGGTGAAGGTGGCTAAAAACAAGGTGGCTCCTCCCTTTCGAGTGGCTGAGTTTGACATCATCTTTGGTAAAGGAATTTCGACCGTTGGTTGTATTGTCGATATGGCTGAGGAAACAGGCGTACTTGTCCGTAAAGGAGCCTGGTACAGCTACGCTGGCGAGAATATCAGCCAAGGACGAGACAATGCGATTAAGTACTTAGAGGAAAAGCCAGACTTGGCTAAAGATATCGAGCAGCAGGTACGCCATAAACTGGAAATGGGGGCTGTGGTTTCTGCCAACTCTGTCGTTATAGATGACGCTGAGGAAGAAGAGGAGTATGTCGAGGAAGAGTAGTCATTAGGATTGCTGAGTCAGCTTGACGCTCAAGTTGACTGGGTACATCTCACTTTTACAAATCTCCGATCCGCCCACCCTTCGGGAAGCAAGCTACATCCCCAACCCTTCTCCCTAGGGAGAAGGGAGCCGGAATTCAAAGTCCTTCTCCCTAGGGAGAGAGATTTAGGGTGAGGGTGGATCGGGCAGTTGCAAAACTGGGATGCACCCCAAGTTGGCTCAGCGATCGTAGAATCTGAACCCACAGGGCAAGCCTTGGCAAGTGTTTCGCCCCAAGGAGCGGGGAATTAACCTAAAGGAATTAATTGAATCTAGCCCTGATGGTAGGATGAACCTATTGCAGCAGCACTTCATCCCTCCATGACTCGGATTCGCCTCGACCAACTCGCCAAGCAATACCTAGACGAATTTCTAGAACCTCTGGGCAATGTTCAGTGTCATCCTGAAGTGCCGGGTGAATCCAAGTTTGTTGATGTTTGGTTTACTCCCAGTTCAAATTCAACCTCAGGGATCGCATTGACTCTTTCGTTGCGAAGAGTTGTCAGTGTTTGGTTCACTCCCAATTCAAATTCAGCCCCAACCCCGATCGATTTAGGATTGCTGAGTCAGATTGCCACCACACCCTGCTTGCTCGAACCCTTTCGTAACGCCCCGACTCCCCAAGACATCAGAGCTTGCCTCTTCAAATTGCTGTGGATGCAAGAAGACCAGCGGCGCAAAATTGAGCAGAACCAAGGCATTCAGACTGAAGAGGATCTGCACTGGCTGTGGATCCTAGCGGCAAATGTCAGTCCGCCAGTTATTCGTGAGTTTGGGGGACGACAACGCCCCGATCGGCTGCCAGGGATCTATTTTCTACCAGAGGCATATATGAGTGCGATCGTCGCCCTCGATGAGTTGCCGTTGACCCCTGAAACATTGTGGTTACGGATTTTAGGGCGAAATGAAACGCAACAGCAAGCGCTTGTTGAAATACTAGCAATGCCCAAGGATGATCCCCAGCGATCGACGGTCTTGCAATTGCTGACAAATTGGCGCACTACTGTGGAAATTACCGGCAATCTGGATGAAGAAGAGCGATCGTTGATGACAACGCTGTCGCAGATACATCTGGAGTAGGGGCAAAGAACAAACCAACAAGGACGGCAGGAAGCAGAACAGTGTCGCTTCAGAAACTGCACCCAGGTTGCGATCGATCGCATTCAATTTTACCCTTCTGGGATTAAATCTGAATTGCCTTCATTATCTTTAACCATGCTTTATCGCACTGTAGAGGCGAGGACTGCCCTATTTGGCTGATTTCCAGTCTACTTGAACCAGATGTTCGCCCTAGGTGGCATAGGCGATCGGATCTACCTGTCCCAACTCGGCAAAGGCAGCGAGGCGGAGGCGGCAAGCATCGCACACCCCACAGGCAACCGCTTCCCCGGAATAGCACGACCAGGTTTTTTCCCACGGCACCCCTAATCGATCGCCTAGCTGGATGATTTCAGTTTTTTTCAGTTGGATCAGGGGAGCCACAATCTGAGTTGCCTGTCCTTCTACGCCCTGCTGCGTTCCCAGGCGAAACACGGTTTGCATCGCAGCGATATACTCTGGGCGACAGTCGGGATAGCCGGAATAATCCAGGCTATTGACTCCGATGTAGACGCGATCGGCTGCCAATGTTTCGGCATAGGCCAGGGCAAAGCTGAGAAAAATGGTGTTGCGGGCGGGGACATAGGTGATTGGAATGCTTTGAGCCATTTCGGTGAGAGAACGATCGCTGGGCAAGGCGATCGTGAGATCTGTCAATGCTGAACCGCCCCACTGGGTGAGATCAAACCGCACCACCTGATGCCCCGCCACCCCCGCAGCAGAGCCGATCGCTGCTGCCGCTACCAATTCCCGCCGATGTCGCTGCTGATAGTCGAAGGACAGCGTATAACAGTCGCAGCCATCCGCCTTAGCCTGATACAAAACTGTCGAGGAGTCCAACCCTCCTGACAGCAAAATAACTGCTTTCATAACCCCAATCTCCCTAGTGAACCAAACAACGTGAATCAGGCCCGATCGCAAATTTATAAGCTTGAGATTAGGTAAATTTGGTAGGGGCGAAGCATTGGGTCAAAGATTCTGGATAACTACAAAAATTATCGCCCCAATGCTTCGCCCTTCCGGGTTGCAGCAGAGATTATTGCTCTTACCCTCTTTGCCTTTCAAGATTAAATTCGATCGCCCTCCCCCTCTTTGTCCTTCCCCTTTTTTGTTCTATGGCGTTACACCTTGGGCGAAGCATTGGGGCAAAGATTTTTGCACACTTGCAGAGGTTATCGTCCCAATGCTTCGGGAGCATCTCAGTTTTGTAGAGGATACGCCAAAACCCCCTCATCCCCCAGCCCCTTCTCCCAAGAGGGGAGAAGGGGAGCAAGATCCAAGTCCCTCTCCCCACCTGGGAGAGGGATTTAGGGTGAGGGTTGCAAAAGTGAGATGCTCCCCAATGCTTCGCCCCTACAGCAGGACAGTGACTTTATTCCCGCTCGACTCGGATCACATTTTCGGTGATCGTTTCAAAGGTGTCATCGTGGCTAATCACCAGAAGTTGGCGAAACGTTTTCAAGTTTCCTAAGGCTTCTGCCAAGTGTCGGCGACGAGTTATGTCCATGTTCATGGTTGGTTCATCGAAAAAGGCAACATCAATATCGGCAAAAACCCGAAGCAAGGCAAGGCGAACGGCCAGGGCCGCCGACATTTGCTCCCCGCCTGATAAGGTTTTGAAGTTGCGCCAGTATGCCCCTTCCTGCACCTGAATTTCGTAATCTTCCGTCCACCGTAGGGCCAGATTTTGCCGATTCATCAGTTCCCGGAAGAGGCGATCGGCTTCCCTGGAAATTTGCTCAATGTAAAAGCGGGTAATCCGGGGAGCGCCATCGTTATAGATTTTTCGGGCATCTAGGATAAATTGTTGCAGGGTTTGTTTTTCTGCCAACTGTGCCTGAGATGTCGTCAGTTGGGTGGCGATCGTGGTGCGGCGATCGAGTTCTCCTGCCAACCGATGTAGGTTTTCGCGCTTGCCTGGAAGTCCTCCTAGAAGATGGTTGCGGCGATCGTTCCCCTGACTGTAGATGGCTTCTACCTGGGCCAAGCGCGGCGCATCATGCTCCTGGGCAAGCTGATTCCGTAGGTGGGACTGCTGGGTTTGCTGGCGTTCCACATCAGCCAGTTCTTCCACAGTTGACTCCAAGTCGCGCTGGCGGCTGGACAAGCTGTTCGCCTCGTTCTGGTTCTGTACATAGAGTAAATAACCGGGCTGCTGGGTTTGCTTGTGTTCCTGCTGCTGCTCAATTTGCTCCTCCAAATCCCCAAAGGATGCAAGTTTTTCGTTAATGGCAGCGACCTGGGTTTGCATCGCCTGTTGGCGCTGACTCTGTTGCTGGAACTCTGCCTGAATCTGGGGTTCCTGCTGAAGTTGCTCCTCCAAGAGCCGATAGCGCCCGTGGGGATCGTTCAACGCTTGCAGGTCAGCCCCGCACTGCGATCGTTGCTGCTGCAAATCTGGCTCTTGGGCTACCTGCACTTGCAACTCCAGCAATTGCCCCCGAATTTGCTGCAACTCAGCCTCCAAACTGGTGTACTGCTGCTGCTTGCTGGGCAGGGTTTGAAACTGCACCCGCTGATGATAGAGCGTTGTCAGTTGGTTGTTCGTGGTTTCAAGCTGCTGCTGTAACTGGGCTTCATCGGCTTGGTCGGCAATGTCGTCGTAGATTTTCTGAAGCCGCTCTAGCAACTCCAAGGTCATCTCTTGCCCGGTATCGATCGTGGCCAAGGCAATGTCGATCGCCGGGGCATAGGTGGGAGAAATGGAAGGAAGAGCGCGCAGGAGCGTAATAGTTTCCTTTGCCTGATGCAGATAGAGATCAAATTGTCGCCGGCCTTTGATCAAAATATCGCCCAACTCAATTTGAAATTGCTGAGCGGCATTCAATCGAGCCAGATGTTGTTGCATGCGTTGAACCTGAGCTTCCAAGTCGGGAATGTGCTGAATAAAGGGGTTTAAATCGCTGAGCCGATCGCACTCTTGGAGGAGGGCAGCTTGCTCAGTTTGCTTCAGCAATTGTTGCCGTTCCAAGGTGTGCAATTCTGTCTTTAAGATCTGCAATTTTTGAAGCTGCTGGTCAAGGGATTGCCGCCGAGACTCCAAATCGATTTGCTGTTGAATCAAGGGAACAAGCTGTTGCAATTCCGATCGTTTCATGGTGAAACTATCCAATTGCGTTTGCAACTGAACTGAGCGAATTCTAAGTTCGTTGAGTTGGGCTTGATGCCGATCGCGCTCCGTGATTAACCGCTGTTTTTGTTGGTTACGTTTCCCCAATTCGTGCAGCGTTGATTCGGCTTGTTGATAGTCTCGATAGCTTACTTGATTTGCTTGGCAAATAATCACCGCTTGCTGTGCTGCCGCTAACAGATTGCTCTGATTTTGTTGAATGTACTGGTAATTAATGAGGCGCGTCTTGAATGTCTGCAATTCAACGTCTAACTGCTGAAGATCCTTTGCTTGGGTCGTCATTTGTTCCTTTTCAATCCGCCACTGGTCAAGTTGCTGCTCAAGCTGCTGAAGCTCGCTTTGTTGGTGTTGGATTTCCTGCTCACAGGTGGCATAATCTTGCTTCAAACTATCCCAATCGGCGAGGCTAGTTTGGTATTGGGCGATCGTCTGCTCTAACTCCCTAACCTGAGCTTTGGCGTAACTTTCTAAGGAAGCTGAGTCCTTAAACGCTTGCTTGTAAGCCTCAACCTTCAAAATTGGATCAAACACCCGTCTGCGCTCCGTAGCAGACTTGAGAAAATCAACCGTAAAGGTTCCCTGAGGAATGCCGATCGTGTCTGCAAATAATTTACTCAGTTCCACACTTTCAGCGATTCCCAAGTGCTTTTTCAGCCAGCGAATCACATCTCGATCGCTTTCTTCTGCCAGCTTTTTGCCCAACTGGGGATCATAAAGTTCATAGCCTTTCGTTGTACAGCGTTTCACTCGATAGGTGCGATCGTCGTCGGCTGAAATAAAGGTGACCGCAACCTGAGCGCTGCTGGCTCCCTGCCTAATTAATTCCTTTTTGGTGTAGCCGCTATTGCAATCAAATAATGTCCAAGCGATCGCTTCCAAAATGCTAGTTTTTCCCGCGCCGTTTTCCCCAGAAATTGCATTGATCCCCGGTTCAAAGGTAATCGCCCGATCGCGGTGCGTCTTAAAATTAGTCAGAACAAGTGAAAGAATTTGCATAGTATTCTTAGATTATTAATGCGCCTAATTTCTTTAATACTGCTAACACATCATAAAGTTCATTTCGTCGATTGGAGAGAGCAAATGCATCTGACAATGCGTAGTGGGGTGGCTCCGTTTTATCTAACTTAATGAAAATGAATTCTCTGCCATTTGTGACAGCACCAAAGACTGGATTTGTTATCGGCGGACTCATCAACATATAGGATAATGCTTGCGGAATAGCCAAGGTGACATCAAACTTAGTTTGTTTTGATTCGATCGCCAACACCCAAAGTTGAGATTGTAAAACCAAGACATCTAGCCTACCCTTCAGCACTTCATCTCGATTCTTAACAGCAAGTTCCACCGAATATTCTGTGGCAATTTCAAAGGGTGGCAAGTAGAATCCTGCTAAATCTAGAAGGCGAGAAAGAACCACCATTTTCACCAAGTCTTCTAACAGAATCGATCGCTGATTGAGATGCAAATAACATTCTTTGACGCGATCGAGGGCTTGGGCTTCTGAATCAGTCACGGAGGGCAAACCTTCCATCCATTCTGGGAAGAAACTCTCATCTTTGACCATTTGCAACCCAAACTTTTTCTGCAAATCATACAAACTTAGCGTGTTCGCTTGAATTATTAGTTGTGTCATTGGAATTCTTCCCCGTTCAAAATCCTTAATCTTAGAGAGTGTTTTAAAAGTGATTGAGGTCTTGCACTTGCCCCCTTTTCATGTATGCCTGTCATGTATGCCTGAAAGGCTTTAAGGCCCCAATTCTGGGGGACTTTAACCTCAGAACCCCCCAGAATTGGGGGGCTGGGGGGCGGTTCGGGCGACGATTCGTAGCTTTTAAGACATCCTCTTAGAACTCAATTCCCGCTTGAGCCTTCACTCCTTGCTCTCGAAACGGATGCTTAATTAATGTCATTTCTGTCACTAGATCAGCCCGTTCAATTAAGGCTGGAAGTGCGCCTCTACCCGTAAGAATGACATGGGAATCGATCGGCTTTTGGTCGAGGGCAGCTAACACTTGTTCGAGGGTTAAATAGCCTAACTTGAGCGCAATGTTCACCTCGTCTAGCAACACAGTTTTAAACTCAGGATTGCCAATGAATTCCATTGCCTTTTCCCAGGCTAATTGAGCAATTTCGGTATCTCGTTCCCGGTCTTGAGTCTCCCAGGTGAAGCCCTCTCCCATGGCGTGGAACTCTAACTGCTCACCCCACTGGGCAAAGGCGGCCTTTTCTGCGGGTTCCCAGGCTCCTTTGATGAACTGCACGATCGCCACCTTGTACCCATGCCCCAACGATCGCAACACCATCCCCAAAGCAGCGGTAGTTTTGCCCTTCCCATTGCCTGTGTGAACAATAATCAAACCTTTCTCGATCGTGCGTTCTGCTAAGCGCTGTTCCTGAACTTGCTTGCGGCGCTCCATCTTGCGCTGATACTGCTCTGCTGTGAGCGCATCTTTAGGGCGATCGGTTGTAGGGCGATCGGTCGTGGGGCCATCGGTCATGGGCGGCTATATCTCCTGAATTGGTTTAATTCTAGCGAGAATGGATGCCCATCCCTGATGAGATTAATTTTCTAGCTTGTCCTGGGGCGATCGGCTCAGCCAGAACATCTCACCCTGATAGCTAGAAATCATTCGGTTAGCATAAACTCAGCAACTGTAGGGGAATAGGGCATGTTTGCTTACGTGATTCAAACTCAAAGTCGATGTTTTCCAGACACCAATCTTGCAGATACGATCGCCCGCTGTTTGCACCTTGCCTATGAACGCAACACCAGCACCGCAATTCGGGATCTGAAGCAGCAGTTACTGTAAAAGAATTTAAAAGTTGCAGATAGAAGTATAGGGATATGTGTGCTTAGAATCTGCACGATCGCAATCTACGGGAAAGCTCCACGGGATGACACAATGGACTATTGAACGCCTTCATTGCGATCGGCTTTCCCACCTCCCTCACTCCCCAACTTTTCCTATGAGCATTGGCTATCTCGCGCTTGTTCTCCATGCCCATCTGCCCTTCGTTCGGCATCCCGAAAGCGATTACGTTTTAGAGGAAGAATGGTTATTTGAGGCAATTACTGAAACCTACATTCCCCTCCTCAAGGTTTTTTCGGGTTTAAAGCGAGATGGCATTGACTTCAAAATCACCATGAGCATGACTCCGCCTCTGGTGTCGATGCTGCGTGATCCCCTGCTGCAAGATCGCTACGAAGCCCATCTCACCCAATTGCAAACCTTGATTGGGATGGAAGTGGAGCGCAATGAGCATAATGGTCACATTCGCTACCTAGCCGAGCATTACGCCCAGGAATTCAGCGAGGTGCGCCAGATTTGGGAGGAGTACGATCGCGACCTAGTGGGAGCTTTCAAGCAGTTTCTGGATAGCAACAACCTGGAAATCATCACCTGCGGGGCCACCCACGGCTACTTACCGCTGATGAAAATGTATCCGCAAGCCGTGTGGGCCCAGATTCAGGTTGCCGTTGAGCATTACGAGCAAAACTTTGGTCGCCCGCCCAAAGGCATTTGGTTGCCAGAGTGCGCCTACTACGAAGGACTGGAGCGGATGTTAGCCGATGCCAATCTGCGCTACTTCCTCACCGATGGTCACGGAATTCTCTATGCCCGTCCCCGTCCCCGTTTTGGCACCTATGCCCCCATCTTTACTGAAACAGGAGTCGCTGCCTTTGGACGCGACCACGAATCCTCCCAACAGGTTTGGTCTTCTGAGGTGGGCTATCCAGGCGCAGCGGAGTACCGGGAGTTCTACAAAGATTTGGGCTGGGAAGCAGACTACGAGTACATCAAGCCCTACATCATGCCCAATGGCCAGCGCAAGAATACGGGGGTCAAATACCACAAAATTACGGGGCGCGGGTTGGGCTTGAGCGATAAGGCGCTGTACGATCCCTACTGGGCGAAGGAAAAAGCGGCGGAACATGCCAGCAATTTTATGTTCAACCGGGAGAAACAGATTGGGCATCTCCAAGGCATTATGCAATGTCCGCCCATCATCGTTTCGCCCTACGATGCTGAGTTGTTTGGTCACTGGTGGTATGAAGGGCCAATGTTTATCGACTTCCTCTTCCGCAAGTCCTGGTATGACCAAAGCACGTATCAAATGACGCACTTGGCGGATTATTTACGATCGCACCCCACCCAACAAGTCTGTCACCCATCCCAATCCAGTTGGGGATTCCGAGGCTTCCATGAATATTGGCTAAATGAAACCAATGCTTGGATCTATCCCCATTTGCATAAAGCGGCGGAGCGCATGATTGAACTGGCACGTCGGGAACCCGCCGATGAACTGGAGTGGCGGGCCCTCAACCAAGCTGCCCGTGAAGTGCTACTTGCCCAATCTTCCGATTGGGCCTTCATTATGCGAACCGGAACGATGGTGCCCTATGCAGTCAGACGCACCCGATCGCACCTCATGCGCTTCAACAAGCTCTACGAAGAAATTCTCAGCGGCAAAATCGATAGCGGTTGGGTAGAAAAGGTAGGGGCGATCGACAATATTTTCCCTCAGATCAACTATCGCGTCTATCGTCCGCTCTAGCTGCTTAGAATTGTGGATTGAATAGCGGAGAAAAGTTTAATTGTAGAGGCGTTCGCATAGCATGTGCTTCGTCCCCACTAAGTCTCAAACTTGAACTTATTTAATTCACGATCGTTACTCTATTCAGAGAAGTCCTACGCGGTCTTTGGTTCTACCTCTGGTAGTCGGGTTGCGCTAAGGTTTCAAAGTTAGAGGGGTCGTAGAGATAGCGGGTTACTTCTTCCTCTAAGCGGTTAATTTGGTAGGGTTCGATCGCGTTAGTATGACGCAGGGCAGCCATATAGCCATCCAGATACTGCCGCATGTCATCATAGCGATATCCCCGATTCCACAACTCTACAAGGGCATCAGTTACCCTTTGGTAGTAGCGAATAGTTAAGGTGTCCTGAAGCATAGCGTAGGAATGTTGTAAGAGTTAGGAATTTTGTCAGACTATCGACGCGACAGGGGCGATCCCCATGCTTAGTTCTTATTCTAACTTTAACAAACTGGAAACTGAGGGATGGGCGTTAACCTTCACCCCCAAGGAATATGAACGTCTCCTTACAGCATTCCCCAGATTTCGCTCCCCAACCCACAGCGGATGGCTCATTTACATTTTTCTCAACTCAATTTAATGAAGCGTTTCATAGCCAATTCGGGGCCCGACAGGAAGCTGAGGGTAAGTTTGTTCAACCCAGTGGGTTAGTGGCAAGAGCCAGAAAACCGACGTTGCGCCTACTCGATATCTGTTACGGAATGGGTTACAACACTGCCGCAGCTTTGGAAGCGGTTTGGGAGGTGAATCCCGCTTGTTGTGTGGAATTAATTGCCTTGGAGCTAGATGGGGCAGTGCCCAAAGCGGCAGTGTCCCATCACCTGCTCAACCTGTGGAGCGGGCCTGTGCAAGAAGTCCTGTCGCAGTTGGCGCACGAGTTGCGGGTGAAGACCGATCGCCTCCATGCCCAACTCTGGGTGGGGGATGCTCGACAAACTTTGTCTCAGGTGCGATCGGCGGGATTTTTGGCCGATGCGGTGTTCCTTGATCCCTTTTCGCCACCGCACTGTCCCCAACTGTGGACAGTCGAATTCCTGAAGCTGGTGGCTCAATGTCTCCAGGCTGAGGGTCAATTAATGACCTATTCTTGTGCTGCGGCAGGGCGATCGGCGTTGCTGAAGGCAGGGTTGCACATTGGGGCGACTCCGGCGGTTGGGAGGCGATCGACGGGCACCATTGCTAGCTTTTCTCAGGCTGGTCTGCCTCCACTCTCGCTCCAAGCACAAGAACATTTGCTCACCCGCGCCGCCGTGCCCTACCGTGATCCCAGCCTGGGCGATCGGGCTGAAGTGATTGTCCAACGCCGGATTCTGGAGCAGCAAACCTCCACCTTAGAACCGACGGCGCTCTGGAAGAAGCGATGGACAAATCGGTAGGCTTAAACTTGATTTCCTTTTAGGAAAATGTCTTAGCAATGGCTTACGCTCTTGCATAGGGTAGTTTACAGATATAGCGCCCCTCAAGCTCAAATTGTCTATGCTTATTTCTTCATCCATTTATATTCCGTTTCCTCGATCGCTGGTCTACCTCACTTACCGCGATAAATTGCTGGAGATCGTTCCTTACTTATCCAACGTGCGGCGCATTGAGATTAAGTCGCAGCGAGAGGAGAACGGGTTGACTTATTTTGTGAATGAGTGGCACGGGGGCGGCGAGATTCCAGCGTTGGCCAGGGCTATTCTCAGCGATGCCATGCTCTCGTGGACGGATTACGCCACCTGGCAGAATGCTACATTCCTCACCGATTGGCGCATTGAAACCCATGCCTTTACGGAAGCGGTTCACTGCGCGGGACAAAATCGCTTTCTTGAAGAGGGCAAGGGCACCCGCATTGAAAGCCGAGGCGAATTGGCGATCGATCCCCGCAAAATCACGGGAGTCCCGCAGTTTCTTGCTGGCAGCGTGGGGCAAACCGTGGAGGATTTCTTGAGCAAGAAGATTGAGCCAAATCTACTCCAAGTCAGCGAAGGAGTGCGGCATTATTTAGAGCGATCTCAGAAGGGACTTGCAGACAAATAATGTACCCACGTATAAACCTTGCAGGGCGAAGCATCCGGGCGATCATTCTGGGGTTGTATCTAACCTTAATTGCCGAATGCTTCGCCCCTACAAAGGTAAGGGAATATTATTTTTCTGTAAGTTCCTAAGGGCTAGACTTCAATAGAGTTAGAGAAGAAATCAAGCGTTATGAATTGGGCAATGCATCATACTCGCAGTGAGGAGTATGCAAGTCAAGCAGAAGTGTTCAATAGACAGCAAGAGGCTAATCGTGCTGCTGAATTCTATCGATTGGCTGCGGAAGCAGAGATGAATGCCTTAGAGAGTCTCGCTCTTGATAAAACGCGAACGATCGGCATCACTGCTGTTAGTGCCGCATCGCTTTATTACAAAGCTCATGAATCTTCACAGGTAAGAAACTGTTTGTAAACATAAATTGCGCTCCCGATCCGCCCCCCAACCCCCCAATTCTGGGGGACTTTCGAGCCATTTTCGTTCAAAATCCCTCAATTCTGGGGGATGTAGGGCGCGAGTGTAAAACGACATGTTAATTTACGAACACTTTCTAAAACGAATTGCTCACAAATGGTTATCTAGTCAACTTTTACCGCCATTTGCGATCGAAGAACTAGAAAAGATCTTGCAAGTTATTCAGTCTGAAGAAACCTATGTATGGTCAGGTGTCAAATCAATAATCACAGTTTAATGTGTCACTGTATCACTCGTTGGGGCTGTCCCCAAATGACTTGAGCTTCCTTGTAGAGCGCGATCCCCGGCTTTGCACCCTTGGGTTTGTAGACGTGCTTCAGTTGTGTGTAGACCACAGGCACTTGCTCACTCAAGCGGGCGCGGCTGTAGTAGGCAACTAAATCGGCGGCAAACTGGAGATCGGCTTCTTCAGCGATCGTGCCTGGCTCCAGCCTCAGCAGGGCATGGCTTCCAGGGATTTCTTGGGCATGGAACCAGAGGTCGTAATCTCCAGCGATGCGAAATGTCAACTGGTCATTTTGGTGATTGTTGCGCCCAATCAGCAACTCAAAGCCGCTGGGAGTGCGATAGCGCCGGGGCAGGCTGGGGGAGTCGCCCTTGGACTGGGCGCGGTGGCGATTTTCCGGGTCTTCTAAGTAGCGCTGCTGAATCAGTTCTACTCGTATTTCTTCTAGCGCTAGTAAATCTTCTGGTGTGTGATAGGCGAGTTGGGTAAGGGCAGCTTCCACCTGTTCCAGATAGTCGATTTCTGTCTGCACCTCATTCAGCAAGGGCACTACGGCAATTTGGGCCCGCTTGAGTTTTTGATACCGCTTGTAGAGTGCTTGGGCATTCTGGACGGCATTTTTTTCGGGATCTAGGGCAATGGTTATAGGCCGATCGGTGGTGAAATCAGCCAGGACGATCGCCTTCATGCCTGGCTGCCAATCCTGCAAATTTGCCATCAACAAATCCGCCTGTTCCCGGTGGTGTTCGGCTTGATCCGATTGCGCTAGGCGGGTTTGAAAGGTTTGGGCTTTTTGGCGCGATTTGGTCAGCAGGTTTCCCAGTTTTTGGCTGAGTTGGTGATGCAGTTGGCTAAACGTCTGCTGATTCATTTCAGCGGTGTAATAATCGTTCAGCAAGGTTTGAACTGACTCTGCTGCCTGGGTGATCCCCCAACCTAAAACTGTGTAGCTCTGAGCCGTGCGCCCCGGCTGGAAGGTTTCGGTTTCCAGTGCCTTGAGCCACGTTTGCCAGCGATCGAATAACCGCTCCCACTCTGTCACACTCAAGCTATCAGTCGATCGCTCTGGGTCGAGATCTGCGGCTTGAATCATCGACACAGCTAGCCCAGAACCGAGTCCGCGATAGTTTTTCAGCAGATTGCGGCGCAGAGTACTTGGGATCAAGCTGACCCGCTCCTGCCAGCGACTCAGCGGCTCAGTCAGCGTGGGGATCGGGTCAGTTAAGCCGGGGGGCGGTTCGTAGGGTTGTCCCGTTTGAATGGGGCGCACACTCGATTGTTGGACACTCACCTGATGGGCTGCTGTCACAATCAAATTTTCTTGATTCGCCAAAATGACGTTGCTGTACTTGCCCATCAGTTCTGCGTACAAGTGCCACAAGGGGTCTTCTCCAGGACGACGGGCAAATTGTAAGTCCAGTCCCCGTTCCCAGGGTGCAATGGGAACGATCGCCGTCAACGCTAGCCCGTGCAACTGATGCTGCAATTGCTGGCTAAAGGTGAAGGTATCAGGCGTGCGGGGCGGGGGATCACTCAAGTGCAGCCGGGCGGCTTGGGGATGCCAGGAAATTGTTAACCATTGGCGCTGCTTGAGGGTACGCAGAGCGATGGCGATCGTGTGCCGATCGCGCTGATACACTTGCTCCAATCGGGCCGGCAACCACGTCGTCCGTAATTCGCTGCACGCAGCCATTAGGGTTGTTAAGTCAACGGGTTGCATTATTCGTTATTTATTATGAATTAGGGAAGGGGGCGACCCATTCTCTAATATTTGGGATGAAATCGGGGATGGAGGAGGGCGGTCACGGGTTTATTGCCAATTAGATGTTGCTCAACGATCGTCGGGACATCCGTAGGTTTGACGCGACAATACCAAGTTTCGTCTGGGCTAACGATGACTGTGGGGCCAGTGCTGCACTGCCCCAGGCAACTCGTGGCAACCACCGCAACATCGGGCACTGGATGGGCTTGAAATGCTTCCAGTACCTCGGCGGAGCCGTTATGCAGACAATTAGTATACTGACAAACAAACACGCGCCGATCGGATTCCACAGTCAACCCCAACACAACTTCTTAGATCTTAGCGATCGGCGACTAGCCTCAAAACATTCTGAGGATACATCAAACTATTTTTTGCCGAACCCTTTCCCTCGGTTGCCAGAAGGCACACGGCAAACACAGGCTTCGATCTGCGATCGTAGTTCGTCGTGGTTGAGGTTTTGCCCAATCAATACCAGTTGATTCTTTGGTTGCCCTGTCCATTCTGTGTCGTCCAGGGAAAAACGCTTGCCGCTGAGGTGAAAAATGTGCCGCTTGGGGCTTTCGTCAAACCAGAGAATCCCTTTGGCGCGAAACACCGTGACAGGAAGCTGATTATCCAAGAAGTTTTGAAACTTTTTAATGGCGAAGGGCCGATCGCTCTGGAATGAAATAGACGTAAACCCATCATTCTCTAAATGGTCGGAGTGATCATGGTGGTCGTGGTCGTGATGCGCGTGATCATGCCCGTGGTCGTGATGCTCATGATCGTGCCCATGGTGGTCATGGTCGTGATGATCATCTTTTGCTTCGGCTTCAAAGTATTTGTCGGATTCAAACAAGCCGACGCTCAAAATCAAGCCCAATGGCACGTTAGAGTTAGTGGTACGGAGGATGCGCGCCCCTTCCTTCACATCGCGAATTTTGACTTCCAGCAAATCGGCATCGGCTTCATCCACCAAGTCCACTTTGTTGAGGAGAATAATATCCCCATAAGCAATTTGGTTGTGTGCCGCTTGACTGTTGAACAAATCGAGGCTGTAGTTTGCCGCATCCACAACGGTGACGATCGAGTCCAAGCGGGTCAAATCTCGCAACTCTGTCCCCAGAAACGTCAGTGCTACAGGCAGGGGATCAGCCAAGCCCGTGGTTTCTACAACCAGGTAATCAATCCGATCGCCCCGTTCCAGAACCTTGTACACTGCTTCCATCAGGTCATTATTAATGGTGCAGCAGATGCAGCCGTTGTTTAGCTCCACCATATCTTCGCCAGTGGAGACAATTAGCTCATTGTCAATGCCAATTTCTCCAAACTCATTGACTAGCACAGCTGTCTTCATTCCCTGCTGATTCGTCAAAATGTGATTGAGCAGTGTAGTTTTGCCACTGCCTAAGAAGCCGGTAATGATCGTGACGGGAAGTCCAGTTTTAGGAGCCTCCATTGTTGGAGATAGTTCAGACTGGAGCGATTCAGTTACTGCGGTTTGCATAGCGTCGTAGTTGAGAATAGGTGCAGGTCAAAATTTGTCGGGCGGTGACTACTCAGACTTCTAACGTAGTGTCCAGCCTGCCCTCATCCCCCAGCCCCTTCTCCCAGTGGGAGAAGGGGCTGGGGGATTGAAGTCCCTCTCCTTAGGGAGAGGGATTTAGGGTGAGGGCAGACTAAGTAGTCACTTCAAACGTTTAATTTGCAGAACATTTGCTGATTAAACGCGAAACGGTCACAAGGTCAGTGTTAGCATCGAAGTTCTAGGATGCATCGCTAATCATCCATCATTGGGCATCAACGATCGCAATTTGCCCATTGATTTTGCGATGTTCACAGTCATTGCTGAACTCAGCCCGTTTGTTGATGCAGGTATCTGGCTATCATCCTCTATTATTGCTGATCTTCCATCTGCCGTTGCTTGTTACTGATTCGATCGCACCATGACTCTAACCCTCTACAACACCCTCACCCGTCGCAAAGAAGTTTTTGAACCCTTGGAACTCGACACTGTGCGGATGTATTGCTGTGGCGTAACGGTTTATGACTACTGCCATCTGGGTCATGCGCGATCGTACATTGTCTGGGATATTGTACGACGCTACCTCATGTGGCGCGGTTACCGAGTCCGCTACGTGCAGAATTTTACGGATATTGACGACAAAATTCTCAATCGGGCCAGGACAGAGCAGTCTTCCATGCAGGCTGTGGCGCAGAAATTTACCCAAGCCTATTTTGAGGATATGGCGCGGCTAAATATTTTGGAGGCGAATGAATATACCTACGCCACCCATACGATCGACGGCATCCAGCGCTTAATTCACGAACTGGAGGATAAAGGCTATGCCTACGCCGCTGGGGGAGATGTCTATTACCGAGTGCGAAAATTTGACAACTATGGCAAACTTTCGGGGCGGAAGCTGGACGATCTACAAGCGGGGGCTAGCGGCCGGGTGAATGCCGATGACCCAGAGACCCAGAAAAAAGCCGATCCCTTTGATTTTGCTCTATGGAAAGCGGCTAAGCCAGACGAGGTGGATTTTTGGGAGTCGCCCTGGGGCAAAGGTCGTCCCGGTTGGCACATTGAATGTTCGGCAATGGTGCGGGAGCGCTTGGGAGACGCGATCGACATCCATGTTGGCGGAGCTGATCTAATTTTTCCTCACCACGAAAACGAAATTGCCCAGTCCGAAGCGGCCACTGGCAAGCCCTTAGCGCGTTACTGGCTCCACAACGGCATGGTGAATGTCAATGGCGAAAAAATGTCCAAATCCTTGGGCAACTTCACCACTATTCGGCAAATGCTGGACGATCGCCACCTACACCCGATGGTGCTGCGGCTGCTGGTGTTGCAAACCCACTACCGCAAGCCGATCGACTTCACTGAGGACGCGATCGGTTCGGCTCAAAATAGCTGGCAAACCCTAAAGGAAGGGCTATTGTTTCAGCAACTAAAAAACGACGACACCCTCACCACCCCCGATCCCGACCTTGTGCAGCGCTTTAACAGCGCCATGGATGACGACTTCAACACGCCCGCCAGCTTGGCTGTATTGTTTGAAATCGCGAAAGACTTGCGCCGGGAAAAGAACCTTTTAATCCATCAGGGAACGACAGAAACCGACGCTGACGTATTGTCCAGTCAATGGCACACCTTGATTCGTCTCGCAGAAATTCTGGGCCTCTACGCTGAGCCAGAAGCTGAGCCAACGCCTGATCCCGCTGGACTAAGTGACGCAGACATTGCCCAACTCATCCAACAGCGCCACGCCGCTCGATCGTCCAAAAACTTTGCGGAGGGCGATCGGATTCGTGACCAACTGAAAGCCGCTGGAATTATCCTCATTGATTCCTCGGAAGGGACTCGTTGGCATCGAGAGTAGGGAGGACGGGTGGATGGGTAGATGGGTAGATGGGTAGATGGGTAGATGGGTGGATGGGTAGATGGGTGGATGGGTAGATGGGTAGATGGGTAGATGGGTAGATGGGTAGATGGGAAAGTGAATCGCTTATGACCAATGCCCGATGACCAATGCCTGATGACCGATGACCGATGACCGATGACCGATGACCGATGACCGATGACCGATGACCGATGACCGATGACCAACGCTAAATCCTGAAAATCGTCTACCTACTAATGCTTGATGAACTCTCAAAAATCCTGGCTACACTCGATCTTCCCGCTGACTGGATTGGACTACGAGGCGTGCGGGAAGTCACAATGACACGCTCTGTCCGGGACAGCTTGCCGGAGCAAAATAGCCAGTCCTTGACCCAAGGCGTAATGGTGGAAGTGCTAGTCAATGGGCAATTGGGGTATGGAGCAACTAACTCCCTCCAGCCAGCCCACCTGCAACGGGCGGCTGAACAAGCCTACCGCAGTGCGATCGTCGCCAGCCACCATGCCAGCCACCACGTCACCCTTGCCGATCGTCCTAAGGTTGTCGGGCAGTACACCTCGCCATTTCTCAAACCTTTCACAGCGCTGACCCCAGGAGAAATCAACGAAGTTCTGGTAAAAATCTGCCAGACGCTGAAAGTCTCTGACCAAATTGTGAAAACCAATGCGATGGTTACGACTACTGAGACTGAATCATGGTTTCTCAGTAGCAATGGCTCAGAGGTTTACCAGAAAATTCTGCGTCTCGCCACAGACTACACGGCAACGGCTCAGGAGGGAACACGAACCCAACAACGGAGCGACAACGGCTGGCTGGCCCGTTCCTACCAAGGCGGCATGGAGCATTTTCTCTCCTCAGACTTGTGGGATCGGGTGAAGCGAATTGGAGAGCAAGCCGTACAACTGCTGAGCGCCGAAGACTGTCCCACCACGAACACCAATCTCGTTCTGGCTCCCGACCAAATGCTGCTGCAACTGCACGAAAGCGTCGGACATCCCTTGGAGCTAGACCGGATTCTGGGCGATGAACGCAACTACGCTGGGGGTAGCTTCGTGAAATTGAGCGACTTTGGACATTTGGCTTACGGCTCCCCGTTGATGAATATCACCTTTGATCCGACTCTGCCTGAAGAGTATGCCAGTTATGGATTTGATGACACAGGCGTGCCAGCAACCCGCGAATATTTAATCAAAGACGGGCAATTAGTGCGAGGTTTGGGTGGATTGGAAAGTCAAACCCGAAGCGGTGTACCTGGGGTTGCCTGTGTGAGAGCCTGCTCCTGGAATCGGCCCCCGATCGATCGCATGGCCAACTTAAACCTAGAGCCTGGCACTTCTACTCTGGAAGAAATCATTGCAGCCGTAGAGCAGGGCGTTTACATGCACACCACTCGCTCGTGGTCGATCGATGACCAACGGCACAAGTTCCAATTTGGTTGTGAGTATGCCCAACTCATTGAAAATGGCACCTTGACGAAGATCCTCCGCAATCCCAACTACCGCGCAACGACTCTGGAGTTTTGGCACAATTTGGTGCAAGTGGGCGATCGTTCCACCTGGCAACTTTTCGGCTCCCCCGTTTGCGGCAAAGGCGAACCCAATCAGATTATGTCGGTCGGGCATGGCTCCCCCGTCTGCGCCTTTGCCAATGTCGAAATATTTGGCGGGGGCAATTAACCATGTCCTCACCTCACCAGAATCCATCGGTTACCCGCGAAAACTCCAACTTCGATGCCTTAGACGCACACCTCAGCGAGTTGGAGGCTGGCTTCCAGCAGCTTGTGGAGGCGTTGCTTTCAGATCGGCGCTCTGAGGAACACCTAACCCTAGAGCTAAGCAGTGAACAGAGCCAATTTGTGCGGTTTAATCATGCGAAGGTGCGACAGGCAGGGCACATCACCGACGGCTGGGTCACCCTCAGACTGATGAAAGACGAGCGCCACAGCCTGCGAGAGTTTCCCTTTGCCGGAGAGTGGGCGATCGATGCCCCTCACGCCACCGCCGCCCTCGCTGACCTACGGCAAGAACTGCCCCAACTCTCTCCTGATCCTTACCTAGTTTTACCCAGCGGTACAAACACAAGCCGCGAGGTGTATGGAGGGGATTTGCTCGACCCCGAACTCGTGATCCCCACCGTGCTTTCCCAAGTAGACACGCTGGATTTCAACGGCTTGTATGCAGCGGGATCACAGATACGAGCCTATGCTGACGACTGCGGCCAACACCACTGGTTCGCCACGCGATCGTTTTCCCTCGACTACTCGTTATTTACCCCCACCGGGCAAGCCGTCAAAAGCACCTTGGCAAGCGATCGTTGGCATACAGCCACTTACAACCATCACATCCACCAGGCTAAAACCCAACTCCAGCAGCTAGACCATCCCCCAAAACAACTAGCGCGAGGGCATTACCGCACTTTCTTTGCACCCACTGCCGCCGCAGAACTGGTGGGAATGCTGTGCTGGGATGAGGTGGGAGAGGCAGCCCTTCAGCAAGGTGAGAGTGCCTTAATGCTGCTCCACCGCCACGAAAAACGCCTCTCCCCTGCCTTTACCCTGAGGGAAAACTTCCAGCGGGGATTAGTGCCACGTTTTAATCATCTAGGAGAAATAGCTGCCCCAGAAATTCCAGTGATTGCCGCTGGACAACTGATCAACACACTGGTGAATAACCGCAGTGCCAGGGAATATCACCAAGTTGCCAATGGCGCAGATAGCTCAGAAACCATGCGGGCCCCAGAAATTAGTCCTGGAACTTTGCCGCCCGATCGCATTCTTGCAGCCCTGGGCACCGGATTGTATGTCTCCAATTTGCACTACTTGGGATGGAGCGATCGGCCCACAGGTCGCATTACTGGCATGACCCGCTACGCCTGCTTCTGGGTGGAAGATGGGGCGATCGTGGCCCCCATTGAAAACTTAAGATTTGACGAAAGCCTGTATCATTTTCTTGGAGAGAACCTGATTGCTTTGACTAATGAGCAGGAATTCATCCCCGATATCAGCACCTACAGCAGTCGTAAAACAGGCGGCATCTGGGTTCCCGGTTTGCTTGTGGAAGATTTTACCTATACGCTCTAACTGGAGAGTATCCTTCACCACAGAGGCACGGAGGCACAAAGAAGAGAGGCAGGGAGAGATTTCCTGCCTCATCAAGCCATTTGTTCTTGAGGCTTTAGCAATCGCTGCACAATTTCGATGATGCTATTGATCAGGTCTGAGTTAGGTGCCGTGGCTTGGTAGCCGTGGGCGATCGGACTCCGTAACTTAAAGCCGACTTCCAGCAGACTGTAGTCACCGCGATCGAGCAACCCCAGAGCCACTAGAGTTTTGGGAATGGCTAAAGGTTTTTGTCCTTCAGTAGTAATTCCTTCCCGCCCTCCCACAATTCGCATCGTCGCTTCCACCGCAGACCACAACAACAACAACGCCGCATCATGACTGCCCAACTCCGTCAGTTGCCGCACACGCCCAATTTGGGCTGCCACATCTGCGGGAGTCAATGAAGCATAATTTTCCTCAACGGCATAGCGTCGCCGAGGATTGGTGACTACCAACTCAAAGCACCAACCGGGGCGATCTTGGAGCGCTTGGGCCAAGGCGGGGAGGTAGGGAGATTTAGAGAGAGTCGCGTGGGATTTCACCTCTACCACCACGGCTTCCTTGCCATTTCGCGCAATCAAATCCGGCTCGTAATCCACCAAAAACTCTGGCAAATCAGCAGGTTGTGGCTCCACCACGACTTGATAGCCCTTTTCTTGATATTCACGGGCGATTCTGAGTAACCGTTGCCGTTCGAGATGGTTGGATGCAGAAGACATTAGTTCAACTCCCTTGGATCAGGCGCTATATCTACTGTAATATGCAAAAATTCTTTTCCACTACAAAATCCTTCAGCCAAAATCGGAGACATCCCCCGAATCTGAAAGTAACCGTTCAAGTTGCGCTTCCGACTGATGGCATCTGTAACTTGGCAATCGTCTGTATATATTAGAGCAACTAGAGCATCCTGGATAGGTTTGATAATGTTATCAACATCTGGAGCAGATGTGTCGTAATAATACGTAATCATAATCTTGACTAAATCATCGGTGGGCAGCAATCCAGGCGCTAAGACATTGGTCGCTGCCCGCCGCACATCAGCTTTCCACGCTTGCAATCGAGAACGATTGCGCGTTTGCAGAGAGACGGGCGGGCCCGCAATGATGAACTCGAGGGGTAACACTCGCTTGATGGCTCACTCGTGTAGAGAAAAGTCTAGTCCAAGATAGCCTTTACGCCGGGGGAATGGGTAGGGATAACTCTACTTACTAGGAAAAATAACTGAAATCATTCAGGGGATGACTTCGCCACAAAAGGGTGTCTCCGATCGCTGGCTTTAGCACTACAATGCATCCAAGTCGAGCGGTTTCCGTTTATTTGTTAAGGTTGGCCATTATGGGTGATGCAGGACGTGTGCCAGTTGGGATCATTGGCGCGTCAGGGTACGGCGGTGTGCAGTTAGTCCGGCTCTTGATCGACCATCCAGGCGTTGAACTGAGCTATTTAGGCGGGGAAAGCAGCGCTGGGAAATCTTTCGCACAGCTTTATCCTCATTTTGGCGATCGAGTCAACTTGATGATTGAGCCGATCGACTTGGACGCGATTGCCGCTCGCTGTCAGGTTGTGTTTTTATCCTTGCCCAATGGGTTAGCCCTGGAAATGGTGCCCACCTTGTTGGCAAAGGGTTGCAAGGTACTTGACCTGTCAGCCGACTACCGATTTTTCGACCTGGAAACCTACAAAGCTTGGTATGGGGGCGATCGAACCGATGAGACGATCGCCGAAACTGCCGTCTACGGGTTGCCCGAACTCTACCGCAGTCGCATTGCCGAAGCGCAACTGATTGGATGCCCTGGCTGCTATCCTACTGCCAGCTTACTTGCCCTCGCTCCCCTGATGAAGCAAGGCTTAATCGACCCAGACAGCGCCATTATCGATGCTAAATCAGGGACTTCTGGCGGGGGACGAGTGGCCAAAACCAATCTTCTCTTGGCTGAAGCCGATAACTCTCTTGGTGCCTACAATGTTGCGGGCCATCGCCACACCCCAGAGATTGAGCAAATTTGCAGCGACTTGTCAGGTCACGAAATCACGGTGCAGTTCACGCCCCATCTGGTGCCGATGGTGCGGGGCATTCTGGCAACCGTCTATGCTAACCTGCGAGATCCAGGGTTGGTGCGGGAGGACTTGATCACAATTTACACCGCATTTTACCGCGCTTCAGAGTGGGTTAAGGTCTTGCCCAGCGGAGTCTATCCCCAAACGAAATGGGCGTGTGGCACCAATGTTTGCTACCTGGGCATCGAAGTCGATCCCCGCACCGATCGCGTGATTGTCATCTCTGCGATCGATAACTTGCTGAAAGGGCAAGCGGGTCAGGCGGTGCAATGCCTAAACTTGATGATGGGCTGGAAAGAAACTCTGGGGTTGCCTCAATTGGGCTTTTATCCTTAACGTAACTACTCGGGCTACTAACTCAATGTCAAGCCTGCCCTCATCCCCCAGCCCCTTCTCCCACTGGGAGAAGGGGAGCCGGATTGAAGTCCCTCTCTCCAGGGAGAGGGATTTAGGCTTCGACGTGAGCGCTCAGCCGAACGGTGAGGGTAGGCTGAGTGGTTACAACGTAACAAAGACATTCTGGTGGACTACCCTAATGTTCAAAAATGTCCTTGTATTGCAGTAAATCCAGGCTGACGATCGCTGGGAGACACTGAAAGCACTGCTCTGCCAAGTCCAGGCGGTCTTCTCGCTTGAGCATCCCGATCAACTTTTGCTGAGCGCTGAGCAAATAGCGGACATCATTGGCAGCGTAGCTCAGTTGTTGCTCTGACAAATTTGCAGCATTTCCCCAATCAGAACTTTGGGCCGTTTTGTCTAGTTCAATTTGCTCTAATTCCTGCACCATGTCTTTGAGTCCATGCTTGGGCGTGTAGGTGCGGGCCAATCGGCTGGCAATTTTGGTGCAGAATACGGGCATGATGTAAATATTCAAGTGGTAGCGGAGGGTGGCCAAGTCGAACCGGGCAAAATGCATCACTTTTTGCACGCTAGAGGTTTCTAGGAGGCGCTTTAAATTGGGGGCATCGGATTGTCCTTGGGCGATGCGAACCACGGTTACCCGTCCTGCTACATCGCACAATTGCACGAGGCAAAGCCGATCGCGCCAAGGCAACAATCCCATCGTTTCAGTGTCTACAGCAATGGCTTGGGCTTGCAGATACTGGAAAAGGGTAGAGTTGGGCAGGTCACGATCGCAAATCTGAAAGGCTTCGAGTTCCATTCGGGCATTATCAAGCTAGGGAGTTGTTTCTAGGGAAAGACGGACTAGGGTTACCCCTTCAACAAGAGTATCGGTGTAGCGTAGTAAAATCTAGTCCAGTACCAAGATTACCCAGATAGAAAGCTCAAACTCCAGTTCTTGGCGATTTCCTTACCTTTGCTAATTCAATGGTTCGGACATTTTTGCGATAGCTAGCCCTCATCCCCCAACCCCTTCTCCCAGTGGGAGAAGGGGTTGGGGATTGAAGTCCCTCTCCCTGGGGAGAGGGATTTAGGGTGAGGGTCTATACCGGCTGTACAACAGGGTTTCCAGCCCCTCCACCAAAAATGTCCGAAGTAATGCTAATTAGTATTAATAATCAGGGAGAGTAATATCTGGAGGTCTTTCCCGATCGAGGAGTGCTCGCTTAGAAGCTTTAAGTTGCTTCCAGAGTTGCTTAATGTTGTCATAGGCTTCCTCAGAGCTAATCTTTCCGCCCGTTTCTAGACCGCAAATTAGCGAAACCCGATTCGCAAACTCCTGCAAATTTGCATTAAAAGCCAAATACTCAGGAGTGAACTCACCGTGATAGCGTCCAACTGGATTGATAAAGTCTTGAATATTATCTGGGTTTGACACAGCCGCTCCCTAGCTCATACAACACCTTTAATGATAGTAATCGCATCGGTGGGGTGCTTGCTCAGAAAAAGTGCATCTGGGGATAAGTTTTGAAACAACGCCCAACTCGCTTGACCAGGATTCAGTAGGACGACGGGTTTCCGCGCTTTGAGGGCTAGGGCAATCTCCGAGAGCGTTCCCAGTCCCATGCCACAGGCAACAACCACATCGCTGGAAAGCACATTGATGTTATTTCGGGCGTTGCCTAAATCGGTGAGAATAGCGATATCTACAGCGTCTGACAGTCCAGCCCGATCGCTTCCTGGCAAAATGCCGATCGTCAATCCCCCCGCGTGTCTGGCCCCCCGACTGGCTGCATCCATCACTCCCACATCGCGGCCGCCTGTCAACAGCACCCAGCCCGCTTGGGCAATCAGTCTACCCAGTTCGTAAGCGTTTTGCAGATCGAGGGCTGTTGCTCCGTCGCCTGGGCCCATCACTCCCACCACAATTTTTCTCATTCGTTATGACCCCTGATTTGAGCGATTTAGATTCTGGCACTTCAGATGCGGGGGGTTTCATGCCCTATGTTTCGGTCATTGTCCCGGTTTACAACGGGGAAGCCGATTTGCCTGGCTTGATTCAGTGTCTACTGACTCAAACCTACCCCGCGCCGCAGGTGGAATATCTGTTAGTGGATAATGCTAGCCGCGATCGAACTCTGGAAATGGTGCAAGCTGCGGCGATCGATGCCCGTGCCAAGGGCATCACGCTCCACGCCCTTAGCGAAGCCCAAATCCAAAGCTCCTACGCCGCGCGTAACCGAGGCATTCGCACCGCAAAGGGGGAAATTCTCGCCTTTACCGATGCCGATTGTCGGCCCCAACCCAACTGGCTCCAGGCATTGGTGCAGCCCTTTACCGATGCTGCTGTGGGACTGGTGGCGGGAGAAGTGGCTGCCCTGCCAGGAACAACCTTGCTGGAACAATTCGCCGATCGCACCGACACGCTGTCGCAGAAACACACCCTAGCCCATCCCTTTTGTCCCTATGGGCAAACGGCAAATCTGGCCATTCGTCGGGCGGCCTTGCAAACCGTCGGATTGTTTCGCCCCCACCTCACGACGGGCGGCGATGCCGATATTTGTTGGCGCATCCTAAAACAAACCGCCTGGACAATCCACTTTGCGGCTGGGGCGATCGTTCAACACCGCCACCGATCGACCTGGCAAGACCTAGAGAAACAATGGCGCAGGTACGGACAATCGAATCGCTACCTTCACGAATTACATGGAGTTAACCTCACCCCCGACCTAACGCAACGAGACTCCTTATATCGCTGGAGTCGCTGGCTGCTCAAGGAACTGCCGATCGCCAGTACCAAGCTAGTTGCAGGTAAAGCTGGGTTTGTAGATTTAGTTAGCACTCCGATCGGACTAACCTGTGGTCGCGCCAGAGCCACTGGTCAACGAGAGGCAACGCTGCCGGAAGCCGCACGGGAGATTGAGTGGTTGGAGTGAGGGAGTAGGGGAGTAGGAAAGGGTGAAGGGGAAAGGGTGAAGGGTGAAGTTAATTGTGTTTAATCAAACAGCTTTAAAGGATGTAATTTGTCTACCTATGGCGTAACTTTAGGGCACTTAGAAAAATTTGCCGCTACACTAAGGGACTTGTTTTCATTTTTAACTATGTAATTGCGAGGAGTTTGGAAATGCAGCGTTTAAGGAATCTATTTTTAAGAGTGGGTGGAGTTAGCTTGGCGATCGGGACAAGCGTGATCGGATTGACACTCACAACCTCATCCCCTGCCTCGGCCCAAGCGGCCTACGGGAGCTACATCGGTGTGGGCCCCTCCGTTGGGTTAACCCAGGGAGCCGCTGGGGAAGGTCGCCAAATCTCGGCAGTCATAGCCGCTCGTTACAAACTGCTGGAAGTGCCTATTTCCCTTCGCACCCAGGCGTTGCTCTTCAGTGGCACGACTGCGATCGTTCCCACCATTTCCTACGACATTCCCCTGAATTGGCAAACCGATGCCTACATTGGCGCAGGATATTCTTTCTCCAATGGAGATCAACCCTCGCCCATTGGGAACAAAAATGCGATCGTCCTGCAACCCGGCATCGATTATTCACTCCCTGACAGCAACATCGTCGTCTTTGGCAATGCTCTAATCGCCTTCGATGCCTATCGCACCGCTGGCGGCACCGCCGTTTCCCTCCAAGGTGGCGTAGGCTTGAGGTTCTAAGCAATCCTTAGGAGTGGGGCACTTAGAGCATTTTTACCTAAAGAAATAGAGCTATCTATGTCGATCGATCGCCGTTCCGCTTGCCATCCCCAGTGGACGATCGCTTTTTGCCTCTATTTCGCGCTCCTGATCGCCATCATCGCCTCCGCCTACCTGCGCCTGATCCCCACTCAACTCAAGACCGTTCCCTTCTACGACACGATCGGTCACTTTGTCCTACTGGGCATCGCTTCCTACCTGGGGCATTTGGCGCTGCGCCAACGCACCGTGGTGATTTTGACCTATCCTATTGCCCTATCCCCGCTGCTGATTACCTGTTTGACGACTGTGGAAGAGGCATTACAGTATTTTTCCTCCAATCGTACCGTTAGCTTTTCTGATTGGGCAGCCAGTGTCTTGGGCGTTTGGTGCTTTTACTGGATTGCCCACCAGCAATTCAAAAGAAGGGTGCAGAGCGATCGGTGAGGTGGGACAGAGTGAATTTCTTGAAGCACCTCACCCTTATACCAAATTGTCTCTCTCAAATGGGGGCAGCCGACACAGCCGATCCTCAGGTTCGACTCTGATGTTCGGCATTGAGGACAGGGCAAGCAGGGCTAAAATAAGAAGATGTCTGAGGCACGAATTATTGCCCGAACTGCCCCCTGCCCCCCAAATTGGGAGATTCTGAAATTACTCAGATATTCTCTAAAGTCAATTGCTGTACTTTACGCCCTGTGACGATCGCCCTATGACAACTGCCGCTCCTGCCAAAATTCAGTACGAAGCCGTCATTGGTCTAGAAACCCACTGTCAACTGAGTACCCAAACCAAAATTTTCTCCAGTAGCTCTACGGAATTTGGAGCCACGCCCAATACCCACATCGATCCCATTTGCCTGGGAATGCCTGGGGTATTGCCCGTGCTGAATGAGAAAGTGTTGGAGTATGCGGTCAAAGCAGGACTGGCACTGAATTGCACGATCGCCCCCTACAGTAAATTCGATCGCAAACAGTATTTTTATCCTGACCTGCCCAAAAACTACCAAATTTCCCAATACGACTTGCCGATCGCCGAACACGGTTGGCTAGAAATCGAACTCGTGGGAGCAGATGGCACCCCCAACCGCAAGCGCATTGGCATCACCCGCCTCCACATGGAAGAAGATGCGGGGAAACTGGTACATGGCGGTAGCGATCGGCTCTCTGGTTCTACCTATTCTCTCGTGGACTACAACCGCGCCGGAGTGCCGTTGATTGAGATTGTTTCTGAGCCTGATCTTCGCTCTGGACAGGAAGCCGCCGAATACGCCCAAGAGGTGCGGCGGATTGTGCGGTATTTGGGAGTCAGCGACGGCAACATGCAAGAAGGCTCCCTGCGCTGCGATGTCAATATCTCGGTGCGGCCCGTAGGACGGGAGCAGTTTGGCACGAAGGTGGAGATCAAAAATATGAACTCCTTCAACGCCATCCAACGGGCGATCGAGTACGAAATCGATCGGCAAATTCAGGCGATAGAATCTGGGGAACGGATTTTGCAAGAAACGCGGCTGTGGGAAGAGGGAGCGCAGCGCACCATCAGTATGCGAATTAAGGAAGGGTCGAGCGATTACCGCTATTTTCCTGAACCCGATTTAGTCCCGGTGGAAGTCTCCCCAGCCCAACTCGATGAGTGGCGATCGGCGCTTCCAGAACTGCCTGCATCCCGCAGGCATCGCTACGAAACCCAATTGGGACTTTCGCCCTACGATGCGCGGGTGCTAACGGACGATCGCGCTATTGCTGAATACTTTGAGGCGACGATCGCCCACGCTGCAAACTCCAAGCAAGCCGCCAACCTAATCATGGGCGACATCAGCGGCTACCTGAACGCGGAAAAGCGCACCATTGGCGACATTGCCCTCACACCCAGCAGCTTGGCTGAGTTGGTGAATTTGATTGAAGACAACACCATCAGCAACAAAATTGCCAAGGATATCTTGCCAGAACTCCTGATTCAGGGCGGTTCTGCTAAGGAATTGGTGGAACGCAAAGGGTTAATTCAGATTTCAGACACGGGCGCTTTGGAGGCAGCAATCGATGAAGCGATTACCGCCAATCCCAAGGAGCTAGAACAGTACCGCAACGGCAAAACCAAATTACTTGGCTTTTTCGTCGGGCAAGTCATGAAGCAAACGGGCGGCCGGGCTGACCCCAAGCTCACCAACCAACTCTTGCTAGAAAAGCTCAATTCGTTGGCTTAGGAGCGTTGATTAGAAGATTTCTAGAAAAGGTTATACCAGGAAAGGTTAGGGCATTCGCGAAGTGCGACAAACCAAAACTAACCGATGGTAAAGGTGATCATACGAGTCACTCCCAAGATAGGGGTAGGGGCGAAGCATTGGGCAGATAACCTCTGCATGGGTCAGAAAATCTTTGCCCCAATGCTTCGCCCTCAGCGCCGCGCCACACCACCCAGAGTTGTAAGGGCGAAGGAAGTCCAGGAAGGGCGAAGCATTGGGGCGATAACGTTTGTATTCATTCAAACTCTTTTGCCCAATGCTTCGCCCCTACAGCGGTAACATCTTTCTCAGAACGTAGGATGGGTTAGCGGTAGCGTCACCCATCGTCGGCAAGGCGGATACTACGAACTACTACCCTTCACCTTTTACGGCATAATTGCGACCGCGCCATTGGGTGGGCCGTTGTAGCGAAGACAGGAAGATTCGTAGTACAGCTAAGGGATCGGAGAAAGGGGAGAGCCAGAACGTCCACGTTGTAGGGGCACGGGTGAAGTCATAGGAGGGCACGATCGCCCACAGGAGCGCCACCCGAATTGCCACCAGGAACCCGTTCAGGGCCAGGGCGGTCATCACCAAACTCGAAGCCTTGCCCAGTAGCGCCAAACTCAGTAGCCCAGGCAGCACCAGTAGCGGCAACCCCTGAATCGCCAGCAGTAGCCACAGATCTCCCCAGACTTGTCCAGGGGATGCGGCATCCTTCAAGTCCAGCGATCGGCCCCACTCTTGCCAGGTTTCAGCCGCTCCCTCATACATTCGCACCTGCAACACCTTGGCTCCATCTAAGAAACCGACCTTTGCCCCCTGAGCTGCTGCGTTACGAGCCAGGGTCACATCGTCACAAAAGGAGCTACGGGCGCTGGTGTAGCCCCCCAGTTGCACCAAAAGGCTGCGGCGACAGAGGAAACATTGCCCATTGGCCATCACGCGCTCTGCTGGGTTTGTGGTGTCGCCAGCGGAGCCAAAGCGGTAGACCAGGGTCAGCAACAGTGAGGGCTGGAGCCAGAGTTCTCCGGGATATTTCAAAATGAATTGGGGCGAGAGGGAAATCAGGTCATATCCTTCGCCGATCGCCGTCTGCAACAAACTGGCAACCAACCCCGGCGCGGGTTGGGTATCCGCATCAATTCCTAAAATCCACTCACTCTGTTCAGAGCTATTCAAGAAGCCTGTGTGCAAGGCCCAGGGTCGCCCAATCCACTCTGGAGGTAAGGGATCGTCGGTGATGAGGCGAAAGCGGGGATCTTTGTGCTGAGCGCATTTCACCAAATCAGGGGTGCCGTCCTGGGAGCGGGAATCCACGACAATGATCTCTCGGACTTCGTAGCTCTGCTGGGTGAGTCCCTTGAGGCAGGGCAAAATCCGATCGGCTTCATTTAAGGTGGGTACAACGATGCTGACCTTACCAATCAGATCTGGGGTGGCAGTCTGCGGCTCTAGCGGGGGGTGGCGGTTGGGCGCTTTCAGGAGGCGAGAGAGCAGAATGGCTGTGGCAGGAAGTTGCATCACCAACAACCCCAGAGCTAGCCAACCGAATTCAATGGCATCGTAACTCACAAAACTAGGACTAAACAAGTTGCACCCATTGCCGATCGTGGCCCATCACCGATTAATCCTACCAGTCAAATATATTCTACGATTTGCTCGAAACTTCTAAGGGAGTTCCCGATCGATCGCCCGCAACCACTGAAGCCGCGTCAACTGTAGGCTCTGAAACCAAATCCTGCCAAGGATCGGGAGTAATGGAGGCTGAAGCAGAGGGAACTGAGACAACAGGAACTGGGGCGATCGACGCTACTCCCGTTGCATCTTTAACCTCAGTCGATAGAGAATCGGCAGGCAGCGCAAAATACCACAGCAAGAAAACAGGCACAACTCCGAGGGAAAGACCCAAGGCGATCGGCACAGTGAATCCAGCATTTAAGGTGATTATGGCTCCAAAAGCAAAGTTGATCAGGTAAGTGACGATGGGGACAGTAAGTTGCGATCGTTTCAACACAGGAGGATTGCGCCGCCAGAGAAACGCCGCCACCGCCATGAACAGCGCCCCCGTTCCCATCCACCCCGCTAGGTTGCGATAGGGCATCCCAAAGAACACCCCCGGCTCTTGGAATTGCCAGAATGGAAACTCAGTCTGACTCATCGCTGGGTCGAGTACCAAATCCCAAGCGGTGAGCAACAGTGACCCCAAAGCAATGCCGCCGATTCGCCGCACAAAATTAATTCCGGCGTTAGCTTTGGCAAAGTTATGCCGTCCATTCAGTCCAGCGTCGGCAATTAGGTACGACACCAAGCCCATGTAAAACCAGGACAGGGGAATCGTGAACGGCACCAAGCCAGCAACTTTGTAGCCCAGCCCGCTCAAGTATTGGTAATGCCCAAAGGGAAATCCAGTACTAGTGCCCAACAGTTCGCTGGATAGAGATAGACAAAAGGAGGGCAGCAAGAACGCCAGCCAGCGCCACGCCCCTAAATTCCGATACGCGTAGATGGAGAGGGCGACTGCACCTAGCACAATGTACGCCACTCCGCCCGTTGTCATTCCCCATCCAAAGAGTGCTTGTCCGGCTGGAGTTAGGGTGGCAATGAATTGGGGATTGGGAAGCACCAGCAGTAATCCTGCCAGCCCAAACGCCATGGATACAGCGTGGGCAATTAAGAACAGACGTTCAGCAGTCATTAAGGGCTTTAGGGGGGACTTGGTGGGGTGCTTCACGGGCAATTGCTTCATAGGGACTCCTCAAGAAAAACGTGACAACAGACCTCTGCAATCTGAACAAGCAGGCAAAGAAACGCTAAGAAGTTGAACTAACGTTTATCAGACCGAAGTGTAGCTTCTTAAAAGTTTACAAATGTTTAGGACAGTTTTGTCATGTCTAATTTTGTCATCTTAGAGAGGACAATTAGTAATGCAGAGTATTGATAGAGTATCGCAAGACTGAGAGATTAGATTTATTCTGATCACGTAAATATTGCGGTCAGTAATTGCAGTCAGTGTAAGTAGGGCGAAGCATTGAGCAGGAAAGACTTGCCTAATTTATAGAGGATAGAGGCGATCGTCTGAATGCCTTACCTCTATTAGTGTTCTGTCAAGAAAATTTTGAGGGGTCGAAGACCCTCAAAATTTAACTCCAACTAACCTCCCAGCTTTCAGCTACCCGTCAATTAATGATTGACAGACTACTAGCGTTTGGCGATGCCGCCGGAGGTGTCGATGTTGAGGAAGGGCAAGGCACCACTGCCGCCTAGCACTGTGGGAAATTTGCCATCCCATTTGTCGATCGCTTGCTTCTGAAGCAACTCAGAGGTCAGGTTTTCTCGCAGGAGCCGCTGCGCTTCTGCCAGTCCCTTAGCGCGATTAACTTCAGCTTCGGCTTCCTTCGTGGCTTTCAGCGCCACAAAATCGGCTCGCTTGGCTTCCTGCTCAGCAATTTGCTTGGCTTCCACAGCTTCGCTAAAGCGGGCAGAGAAATGAACATTTACCAGAGAAATATCATCCACCCCGACGTGATAATTGGCTAGGCGATCGGTTAACGACTCATCTACCCCTGCCTTCACTTCTTCTCGCTTGGTAATAATTTCTTCGGCGGTGTAGCGGGCCATCACGGCCTTCAATACTTCTTCCACAGCAGGGCTGATGATCCGCTGCAAGACCTGCTCTTCGGTGCCAATTTGCTGAAATACAGCGTTGGCTTCGTTGGGAATAATGTGCCAGTTGAGAGCTACGTCGGTGAATACGTCCTGGAGATCTTTGGAGGCGGCTTCACCGGGAATTTGATGCTTTTGGACGCGGACACTCAATCGCTGAATTGTGGTGACGATCGGCACGATCGCATGTATTCCTTCTCCCAAAACTTGTTCTTGCACCTGCCCAAATTTCATGACTACTCCCCGTTCACCCGCATTCACAATCACAAAGGGCTTTAGGAGCGTCAATCCCAGAAGTAACAAGGTTGCCATGACTAGCGCGATCGCGGTGATTCCCGTGACAAAGTTGGATTTCATTTCATTAACCTTGGCGTTTTAGCAGGATAGGATAATTCGTCATTCATTCTTCATTATTCTAGGAGGCTATCCATAAAAAGCTAGATTGAATGGGAGCAGGTCTACTGAATGGGTTGCAACATTCAGCACCTATCCGTGGACTCACCTTGGTAACGAACGCCTCAGACACGAGCGATGCATTTAGTAATTTCTTGCGGGGAAATTGACCGTTATCTCGGCTGAGTCTGGGACGAATTCGATGGCTCAATGTTGATGAAGGGCAAAGCGCCACTACCACCCATGACAGTGGGAAACTTGCCATCCCACTTTTCGATCGCCTGTCTCTGCAACAAGATGGGCGTTAAGGTCTGCTGCTGGAGACGCTGGGCTTCGGCTTGTCCTTTGGCTTTGTTAATTTCTGCCTCAGCTTCCTTAGCTGCTTTGAGAACCAAAAATGTGGCTTGCTTAGCCTGTTGTTCAGCGACCTGTTTCGCTTCGATCGCTTTGTTAAACTCTGGCGAGAAAACGAAGTCTACCAGAGACACATCATCCACCACTAGCCCATAGGTTTCCAATCGTTTCGCGAGCTGCGTGTCAATGTCGTTCTTCAGTTCCGTGCGTTGAACCAGAATTTCTTCGACATTGCGCTTGGCGATCGTTGCCTTCACCACTTCTGAAACGGCTGGATTCAAAATTCGCGTCACTACATCACTTTCGGTGCCAATGCGTTGAAACACCCGGTTTGCTTGAGCTGGATCAATGTGCCAATTCACTGCCACCTCGATGTTAACGTCTTGTAAATCTCTGGAAGCTGCATGGGAGTTAATATCATTCTTCTGCACCCGCACACTGATAGTCTGCACAGAATTGATAATTGGCAGGATGGGGTGAAAGCCCTCGCCTAGAACGCGATCTTCCACTCGCCCAAACTGCATCAGCACACCCCGCTCTCCCGCATTTACAATGGCAAAGGGCTTATAGGTAATGGCTGCCAGAGCAAAGGTAACAAGTCCTAGAACATACAGGGTTTTCCGAGATGACCTGATGACGTTCATGTTCATAACATTCACGATGTGCTGATTTCACTCGCAGACGATCGCGACCGTTGCTCCTTAATATATTGTCGGACTACTCGCAATTGAGACTCCGTGGGCATGGAAGGCGGATGGCATTGCTTTAACCAGTTTAACGCTTCCCAAAGTTCCAAGTGCTGAGATTGGCAGAGGTAGGCAATGCAAACCGTGGGCGATCGTTCGATGCCAGCCAAGCAATGCACGTAAATGGGGAGTTGATTGTCGATACTGTGCTGGACAATATCGATCGCTGCCGTTAATTGACTAGATTTAATTTCACTCTTGTAATGGCTGTCGGGCAGGACAAGGCGCAGGCAATGAAAGCTCTGGGTCACATCCTCTGGCAACACTTCTTCACACTCTGCACACAGAGAGAAAATGACCTTGATGCCCGCTTGAGCCAGTGCCACACTATCCCCCGGTCGGGGCGACCCCCCCACAGCCAATTTTCCCGGAATCACCCAAGTGACGACGGTACGTGGTCGCAGGCGATCGGTTCTGGGGGATGCCTTCGGCTTAACTCCCAGCCATTGTTGAATTCGTTGGCTAATTCCCAAAAGCAAATGATTTACTCGCTGTAAAGTGGCTACCCTCTGAGAAGCTTGAAAGAACTCTTGGAGGATGACTTGCTAGATTGTACGGGCGATCGTTTCGCTGTTTACCCTAATTTAAGAACTTGAGTTGCATGGCGTTGACCTAACAGTTCAGATCCTCGAATTCTGCAAGAATTTAGGAATCTTGTTCAGAGGCTTCGTTTGAGCATCCGGGAATCTCGCCAGAGTCTTCGACAGAATCGCAAGCCATAGAACGACAAGCCACAAAACTATAAATGCACAAGTACTCCTTATTTAAGGAGACTGAAATCACAACCTGATGAGTTCCCCTATCCTAACCACAATTTGTCAGGTTAGCGTTGCTGATTTGAGCGATCGGTGCTAACGATCGGCATCTGGATCTGGGGGCATCAAGTAATAAATTTTGTAACGTTAAAATGCTGTTGCTGAGGGCGATTCATCGGCTGCTGAGATTCACGGATCGCGATCCAACCACAACGTATATACTTCCCATGAGCGTCCAGCAGCACCGCTCGTGATCCAGATAAATTTGCCTAATTGATTAATATAGATAGGCAATGTGCAACTTAAAGTCTGCCCTCATCCCCCAGCCCCTTCTCCCCTAGGGAGAAGGGGAGCCGATCTAGGTCTTAGCCCCTCTCCCCTTCTGGGAGAGGGGTTGGGGTGAGGGCAGTTCGGGAAAGTTGCACATCACCTATAGATGTCAGTTAGGTACCAGTCTGATTTCTGTCTGATGTCCCGTCCCAGCCACCTGAACCCCCAGTCACCTCATGCAAAAGCGTCGTCAGCAATCCAGATTGCTCCAATCCTGGGCTTGTTTGAGTTTAATTCTTGTCAGCGGGGTTTGCGGAACCTCTGCTCTGGCTAGCCCTCCCAAGCCAGTCATAGCGCCTTTGAAGCCAGCATCGGGAATTCCTACCCTCAATCCCGCCAACCCCGTTCAGGTGGATGATGGCTACTTGCTGGGAGCAGGCGATCGGATTAAGCTCGACATTTTTAACGTGCCGGAGTATAGCGGCGAGTATCAGATCTTGACTGATGGCACCCTGAACTTGCCTCTAGTGGGCACTGTTCCTGTGCGGGGCATGACCCTCAAGCAAACCTCAGCAAACCTGTCCAAGCGGTTTGAGGTTTATTTGAAGCGGCCGATCGTCACCCTGAGTTTGTTGACCCAGCGCCCCATCACGATCGCCATCGCTGGAGAAGTAAACCGTCCCGGCTCCTACACCCCCACCACTGAAGCTGGCCCTCCGACCTTGACACGGGCAATTTTGATGGCAGGGGGCATGACGCAATCCGCTAACGTGCGACAAATTCAGGTGCGCCGTCCCCGATCGCTCAACAATGGAGCCGACCAGATTTTGACCCTAGATCTCTGGCAGTTGGCTAGTGCTGGGGATCTGCGCCAGGATATTTTGCTGCGAGATGGAGATAGTGTGTTCATCCCCACCACCACTGATTTGAACTTGGCAGAGGCAACCCAGTTGGTCAACACCAGCTTTGCTTCCAAGGAAAATCGCCCCATTCGGATTTCTGTGGTCGGTCAGGTGCGTCGTCCCGGACCCTATACGATCGCGGGTGGGGTCGATGCTCAATCCCCCGGTGGTGGCTCAGCACCGCCCTTGCCGACGGTGACTCGTGCGATTCAAATTGCAGGGGGCATTACCCAAACCGCCGACATTCGCCGCATTCAAGTCCGTCGCCCCACAAAGCAAGGGGATGAGCAGATTGTGGATGTCAATTTCTGGGAGTTATTGAAGTCGGGGGATCTGCGTCAGGATTTACCGCTCCAAGATGGAGATACGGTGATCATTCCACTGGCAGACAAAATTAGCCAGAGCGAAGCCTCAGAGATTGCGATCGCCAGTTTTTCTCCCGACGAGATCACAGTTAATGTGGTGGGTGAGGTAGCCCGTCCCGGTGCCCTGAAGGTGCAGCCCAACTCTCCATTGAACTTGGCGCTGTTGGCTGCGGGGGGATTTAGCAATAAGGCAGAACAGGGTTCGGTGCAACTGATTCGCCTCAACCCCAATGGCACGGTGGAAAAGCGCGATATCCCTGTGAATCTTGCCCAAGGAGTCAATGAATCGAGTAATCCAGCATTGCAAAACAATGACACGATCGTGGTCAATCGCATTGGGATCATTGGCACTGCGGAAATAACGGGAGCCATCCTGGGCCCACTCCTTGCACCAATCACAGGTGTGTTTGGGCTATTTCGTCTGTTGGGATTGTAAATTCCAGATTTCTGAGGAAGATGTTGCCGCTGCACGGGCGTTCGCGTAGCATGTGCTTTGCCCACAGCATTCAATCCCTAAATTGACCAGCAGATTAGTATCCGTAGATGCACAGTATCTACGTTCAGCTGGTATGACCTTTCTGAACCTATCCGCGCTTGGGTTGGCAGGGTGGAAATTTGCCGCTGGTGCAGAGTTGCTGAAATAGCTCAGCGACGATCGCCTGATTTCCTACCACGGTTGGATGATTATCATCTCGAAAATAGGTGGACATGGTGGTAGAAGGTAGATTTGCCCATGCCGCTTGCGTATCGATCGCCACAACTTGAGAGGCTTGCAGCAGTTGCAATAGTTCGGCTTTATAGTCTGGCTGATTAAAGACTGGGATGAGGTTTCGGAGGGCGGGTACGAACACGACGAACACGGGAATACCCTGGTCGCGAATTAACTTTAAGGTCGTGGTCAAATCCTGACGGTTCAAGGCTGCTTGCCGAGCCGGATCAACCGCCGTGGGGATTTCTCCGGGTGTGGCAGTGGAAAATCCTAGCCTGCCTGCGATTTGGGGCCACAGATAGCGAGATACCACTTCCTCGATCGCCAGCAGGGGGGCGCGGCTGGGATATCCCGGTTCTCGATCGAGACGCTGACGGGTGCTGGTGGGTTGAGTCAGGTCATTCGTGCCGATTTCCAAAATGACTCCATCGCTGTTGAAGGTGCCAAACTGGCGCAGGTAGCCCAGAGCATTGCCGATGCCCCACGATCCAGAAGAAGCGTTTAGGACTTCTACAGAATGCCCAACGGCTGCAATTTTGGCTTCCAGTAGTTCGGTAATCGTCTGAGTTTGGTCGATCGGGCTACCGCCATTCAAGACAGAATCTCCGATCATCAGAATTCGCAACACCCCTGGAGTTTTGGTGGGCGTGATGGTCTCCGATCGCTGGGAGTATTGGTTGTAGTTAATCCGTTTGCCGAAGCGCACCCGCTGCTGATTGGGCTGAAAGCGATACCCCGTGTAGGAGTCGGCTTGAAATAGCACTGGACTGCCAAAGCCAAACGCCAATCGGAGGATGAGTTCGGTGACAATTAGAAGCGCGATCGTTGCCCCAACTATCCTATAGACAAGTCGTTTTGTAAGTTTAGGCAAGACGACAAATCCAAATCACAGTGCTATTGAACAGATTACCCAGCAACGGGAATGGCGAAAAGACTCGCTGTTGAATCGTCAATTTCTGCTGCAACAACTGTTCGATTTTGCGATAGTCAAACCCCTTGTGTCCCCGTCCTGAAGCGCCCTCTAGGGATTCCTCGGAAATCTCATCAACGGGGATGGAGTGGGACGACGGGAAGCGGGTGGCATCCCACAAAACCGTAGCCGTAAATAATTCCTGGGGCGTATAGCGTTCGTACCCGTAGGCTCCCTTCAAATTTGCCAAATAGCGCCCGGCTTGCTTCACCAAGAGGGAAGGGCCCACTTCGATCGGCACCGAAATAATGAGATGGGCATCGGGTTTGCAGTAGGACAAAATCTGCTCCAGCGCGGCTTCCGGGTCGATCACATGCTCCAGGGTTTCGGTACACATGGCTAAATCGCAACTGTGGGGCGCGATCGTTTTCACCACGTCTCTCGGTCGGCAAAACTGAAACCCCGGCACCTCTGCAAACAGTTCGTGGCAGGCCGCCAGCATGTAGTCAGCGGTGTCTACCCCTATGCCACTGCTGATTAATCCTTGGTTGTAGGCACTCCGGAGTAACCAGCCATCGCCGCAGCCATAGTCCAGGGCTTGTGTGTAGTGATTTTGCCGAATCAGATCCAGGACTTTATTAAATCGAGACTGATGGGCCAAACGGGTTAAACTGCTGCCCTGCTGAAGTAAGCGTTGCGAATAGGACATAGGGTGTCTGGGTTAGCGGCGATGTGTTTAGGCGATGTGCAACTATTTTGCCCACCCTTCGGGAAGCAAGCTACATCCCAACCCTTCTCCCTGGGGAGAAGGGCTTTCGGACATTTCTGGTTCCCTCTCCCTTTGGGAGAGGACTAGGGTGAGGGCGGTAGTGGCTGGTGTTTCAGGAAAGTTGCACATCGCCCATGGTGGAGAAAAGCTACACCTTTGCCGCCTGATTGTAGCGGCTGTTGGGGGCAAGCTGAGCAATTTCTGCATAGACCGATGCTAAGCTCTGGGCGATCGACTGCCAAGAATAGCGCTGAGTGACTAACTGCCTCCCATTCGCTCCCAACTGCTGCCGGAGTCCTGGTGCCGTCAGCAACTGGGTCAGCGCTGTGACCAGGGGCGCTAGTCCATCCACCACCAATCCTGCCTTGGCTGCGGCAATTTCTGGGGCAATCTGAACTCCCGGAGTCACAATCACCGGCAGACCCGCCGCCATCGCTTCCGCCACAGCGATCCCAAAGTTTTCTGAGAAGGAGGGCAGAACAAAAAAATCTGATCCCTGAAGCAATAAGTCCTTGGCTGTACCCGTGACAAATCCAGGCAGGGTGGTGCGATCGGCTAGCCCCAGCGTTGCAGTCAACTCAGTGAGGGAATCCACGTAAGCAGCATCCCCTGATCCCGCCAGAATGAGATGAAAATTGTGACCCTGAGCCGCCAGTTGCCCCAGCGCTTCCAACAACAGGTCGGGGCGCTTTTTATAGTGCAGTCGCGAGAGAAATAACACGATCGGCACTTCTGGGGCGATCGAGTAAGTGTATCGCAACTTTGCCTGAGCATCGGGCCACAATGTAGGCAACTCAACGCCCAAGGGCAAGGTCAGGGTGGGAGTTTTGATGCCGAAGTTCCGCACATCTGCTGCTTCTCCTATTGAGGTGCAGTGAATGACCGCAGCCTGTTCCAAGTTGCGCCGTTCCACTAGAGCGGTGTAAATTTGCTTTTTCAGCCGACTTTGGGCCAGGGCCCAAGGAGCCAGTTGTCCCATGGTGCGAACGGTGTAGGGAACGTGGTGGTGGCGGGCGATCGTGGCAGCACAGGTGGGCGCGTAGGAAAACAGGTAGTGATGATCCAGCACGTCATAGGTGGGAATGTGTTGCCATAGCCATTGAGTCAAAGCGCTGGAGAAAATAAACTCCTTCAGGGGTGGTGAAAAGCGCGGTAAAAACCAGACGGGAACCTGTTGATAGGAGGTGCGATCGTATAGGGGCACGTCTAATAAAGTTTCCCCATCGTCGTTGGTGGTGGCAATCTCAGCGTCCACACCGCTTTCTCGCAGGGCTTTGACTAACTTGAGCGCAACTTCCGTGGGGCCACCCCGCTGGGGACTCAACGAGGGGATAACGTGCAAAATTTTCACTGTTTCCCGCCTATGTTAATAATCCTTTGAACCTGATTCGCTAAGCTTTCTCGATAGGATTTCCATGTCAATTGCTCCGCCTTTCTCCGAGCCGCTTTGCCCATTTCAGCTAACTCTAAGGGATGACGGTAGCACCAATCCAGCTTTTCCTGCAACGCTGCAACATCTCGGATGGGAATAATAAAGCCTTCGAGATTATTCTCCACGATATCAGGCCCGGCAGTATTGCAAGTCGTGATCACAGGAATGCCGCACGCCATCGCCTCTAGTAAAACCAAGCCAAATCCTTCCACTAAAGAAGGGAATACAAGAACGTTGGCACTGGTATAGTACTCACCCAAGGACGCATGGGGAACGGAGGAAACGTAGCGGAAATCTCCTTCATACTGGGACAACCAGCCTTGAGGAAAGGCATTGATCCCCACTAGCACCAACTCTGCGTCCTTTAACTGTAGAGCTTTCCATGCGGCCAACAGATAATGGATTCCCTTGCGGGGTTCTAGCCGGCCGACAAATAAAGCGCGAAAGGTGCGATCGGTCTTCGCTTGAGGCTGAAAGTAAGCCGTTGGTGCCCCATAGGGGATCACACTCACCTTAGCCGACTCGATCCCCGCACTCAGCAAGGATTGCTTGGTGATGGATGACGCGACAAAAATGTGATCGGCTAACTGGACTTCCTGCTCCTTGCGATCGAGCTTCCACTGCGGCTCTTGGGCAGCCTGTAAAGCCGAGGCTAACTCTGGGAATCGTTCTGCTTCCTCAGCCTGAATCTGGCGGCTCATCTGATAAAACAGAATGGGTAAATCATACAGACAAAGAATACCCTGTTGCTTGGCGGCTTGGAAGGTGGTTGCCGCTCCATCTTCGTAGGCGTAGATTGCCTTGAGTCCGTTCAAATGCGCTTGGGCAACGTGGCGATCGAGGGACGCATAGATCCAATCCGTGAGGCTCTGGTAATTCAATCCCAAGCGGCGCGCCATGCCAGAACGGGTCAACAATACCCGAAATGCTTCTCGATAGGGATGAGTTCGCACGGTGGCTCTAGGGGGAGGGAGCCAGGTTCGTCGCCCCAACTCCCCAGCGATCGAGGACTGAAGCACTTGTGGGAGGCGAGCTAATGCCTTGGTAGCACGGCGGGGATCATAGGCGATCGTCGTAATCACGTCCCGCAGTAGCCCTGCCTCTCCCAAAGCAAGGGCAGCCTCACGGGAGTTGGGATTGCCGGTTGGATGCACCAGAGAAATAGACGGAATAGCCATGGTTGCCCCCAATGATTTGCACCCTCAGAAAATATTTATCCAGCGCGAATTTCTATTCTGTAGGAGTGAGGAGGTGGGCTGGGGCTGGCATGGGCTGCGGGAGCCGTTGGACGGGAGCGGTAAGTCCGCGATACCAGTTCTCTGCCTGCTCTAAGCGGGGAATGATAAAAATAAAACTGCTAAGGAACCAGTAGTAAAGGGCGAAGGTATGGTGGAAAACCAACTGGCTCCGAATATTGATTAAGTGAATCAAAAATGCAGCAAGGGCCATCTGGGCCAGAAATGGATCTTTCGATCGCCGAAACACATCCCAAAGGGCCACGATCAAACTAAGTCTCAGCCCGTACCACAGCAAAAACCCGATCGGCCCAATCTCCAAAACGACTCGACCCATTTCATCTTCGTAGTAGGTTGCAATTCGCTCTCCAGGAGGTAAGTCAAAGGCGCGACGTAGGGCAGGTGCGCCTTTTTGCGTCGCCCCAGTGCCATAGCCATCCAGTTCTTTATACTGAAAAAATTCAACGGGCTGGGAAAATTCATTTTGGAGACGGGAGGAAATATCGTTGTTGGAGGTCGTGCGTTGCAAGAAGGCATTAACGGCAGGTCGAAAGAAAATGAAGATGAGAAGGGTGAGGACGATCGCCGCTGGGATAAATCGTCTGACGAGGGCAAAGGTGCTGGAGGGTTGCTTCAGAGTTCTGGCAAGCAGGAAGCCAATCAAAAATAGGACGGACGCGAAAACCGGCCCCCTGGAACCCGTCATCAGCAGATTGACGATCACCAGCAACATGGCAGCTAGTGAGGCGTAACGCCAGCGGGGAGTTTGCGGTTTTGAGAGGAGAGGCACCAGCAACCCAAAGCAGATTAGGAGATAAGCTGAGTAGTTGTTGACATAGGAAAATGTACCGGTGATTCTCGCTCTAATGGAGTTACCCACGTAGATCCAGGCTACGCCCAACTCTTCCCCCCACGCATAGGAATTGATTGGACTATCGATCGGGCTGACAAATTGGATGGCTCCGATCAGTCCCACGGGAATAGCAAGAACAAGGTGCGATCGGATAAATCGATAAAACTCGTCTTTCGTGGGAAAGAGGTCGGGCAACATCCACATCATGGGAATGTAGAAGAAGTAGCTTTTGAAGCCAAATAGTCCAATTACTAGCGATCCCAGGCTGGGATTAAAGACTTGAAACGCACCCCATAGCACGGATAGAAATACCAGAATGTTAATCGCAGTATTTTTGCCACCGCCTTTCCCCTTGATCAGAGCGAATCCGTAGTATTGAATGTAGGCTCCTAACAGAACGGCATCCTTCAAGAAATAAATGAGGTCACTGGCTTGGGGCAGCACCCACTTTCGCAAGGCTCCTTCAAAAACCACAATTAAAAACACGGCTTTAATCGCCCGTCGCCAATTGGTGAAGGAGAAAAATACGATGCCGATCGCCACAACTAAACCAATTAATATCTTCACTCAGGCACTCCGAAGGGAAATCGATCGTGTTCTAATATTGCGTTCTAATATTGGGCAATGTGCAACTTAAAGTCTGCCCTCATCCCCCAGCCCCTTCTCCCAGTGGGAGAAGGGGAGCCGATCTAAGTCTTAGTCCCTCTTCTCTGTTGGGAGAGGAGTTGGGGTATAGCTTGCTTCCCGAAGGGTGGGCGGTTCGGGAAAGTTCACATCGCCTAAACTTATTTAATTAATAATCCTTAGGAAAACCACGATCGCCGCCAGGAGAAAAAAGCTTGTAATAGGTTTTTTTGGATGGGGTGGCGATCGAAGGAGTGCCAATACCACTGCGAAGCAGTCGTAGACACAAGCTGGGAGATGGTGGGAGACAACACGGGCAAGTCTGCTAGGGCATCGGCTTTCAAGCCTTGCCGCATTGCCAAGGTGACAACACTGGCAAGTTCACTGACTCCATTGCCCACCAGATGAACTCCCAGAATTTCGCCACTCGATCGCACAATGAGCTTGCACAATCCTACCTCCTCTCCCCGCAGTTGAGCCGCGATTGAAGCGTGGGTCGTTTGGCGCAACACCAAAACTTCCTTACCGTGGGCTTGCAGTGCCTGAGGTTCTGTCATCCCTAACCGTACCAGTTCTGGCTCCGTCGGGGTTACCCACGGCATTCCCCAATAATCTACTTTGAAAGTGGGCAAAAACAATAGATTAGCCACGGCAATTTCTGCCTGATAGCGGGACAGGTGCGGCGACGCATAGCCAGCGATCGGGTCTCCACAGGCATAGATGCGGGGATGGGTGGTTTGCAGGTTGTCGTTGAGTTGGATGCCGCGCCGATCGACCTTGACCCCGACTGCCTCTAGATTTAAGTCGGTCACCTGCGATCGTTGCCCTGCTGCCACCAGAATTTCATCGACTTCGATCGCCTGGCTCGCCGCCTGCAACCACTTTTGCTCACCAATTTGCCTGACCTGACTCACCTCAGTTTGAGTCAAAATCCGCACACCCTCTGCCTCTAGCTGCGATTGAATCAGATACGCTGCCTCTGGGTCATCCTTTGCCAAAATGTGCCGCCCCCGCACGGCGATCGTCACTGCAACCCCCAGCCGCGCCAAGGTTTGGGCCAGGGCTACTCCTGTCGGATCACCTCCCAGCACCATCAGGCGGTGAGGCAGGGTTGATTGTTGCGTCCAAGGTGAGGCAGTGGTCAAATAGCCTACGGTCTCCAACCCGTCAATCTCTGGAATCAACGGACAGCCGCCCATGGCAATGAGATAGTTTTTGGCCCGCAGTCGGCGTGTGTCCAGTTGAAATGACAGATGGGGTTTGCGGGAAAACTGCCCACACCCCGGAACAATCTCCACCCCCGCAGATGCCATCACCGCCGTAGCAGAGTCTGTATCCAGGGTCACCATCATTTCTCTGACCCAGGTCAGGGCATTTTGCCATTGCTGCCCCGGGTCGATAGCTGGCAGGGAGCTTCCTTGGGGTTGACGGGCCTGGTTTTTAATCCGTTGCCCCCACTGAAAGAGCGCCTGATTTTGCAGGGGGTGGGCTGAAATTCCCTGCTCAACTAGGGCAACCCGCGCCCCTAGACGTGTGGCAGTGAGGGCAGCGTAAATTCCTGCCTCACTCTTACCGATGACAACCAGGTCATACTCAACGGACATAATCTCTCTTCAGGAATCTCTAGCGTGTACCCCTAACCTGACAGAATTTCTGCTAATCCTGCGAGTAGCCTTTGGTTCTCGGCTGCTGTCCGCACAGCCACCCGAAAATGTCGATCGCCCAACTCTGGGAAACTGAGGCAATCTCGGATCAAGATCCGATGCTGCTGAAGCAGACGTAATTGAATTTCAGTCGCAGAGGAACTGGATTGAACCAGTAAAAAGTTAGCAGCCCCAGCGTAAGGCTGCAACCCCGGCAACTCCGCCAGGCTTTGCTGAAATGGGGGGCGAGTCGCCGCTAGCCATGCCCAGGTTTGGTGCTGAAATGCCTCATCTTGCACTACTGCCTGAGCCGCAGCACTGGCCAAGGTACTGACGCTCCAAGGATCGCGCCATTGTTGCCACTGTCGTAGCCGATCGGGATGGGCCACGGCGTACCCAATGCGTAGCCCCGGCAAGCTATAAAACTTGGTGAGCGATCGTAAAACCACCAGATTGGGATACTCCTGCACCCACGGGATCACGCTTTGCCCCTCGCCAGGGGGCAAAAAATCCATGAAGGCTTCATCAACTACAACCAGGGCAAATTGTGCCAAGTAGGGCAGTAGATCTTCCTTGGTGAATAAACAGCCTGTGGGATTGTGGGGATTGTTCAGCAGCAAGCCACAGTCTTTTATGGGCATGTTTGCCAGACTGGAGTTTGCCAGACTAGAGGCACGAGTGAGCCAATCTCGCCCCACTAAACAAGAGGACTGCACCGAGTCCATTTCAGGAAAAGGACAGCCAATAACCTTTCCGCCAAAAGCTTTGAGCGATCGAAAATAATCGCCAAAGGCAGGGGTCAGGAGGTAGGTTGCCTTCAGATGCGCCAGTTCCCGCCCTGCCCAGGTTAGCAACTCAGCAGAGCCATTCCCTGGCAAAATCCAATCGGCTGATATCTGATGGAACTGTCCCAGGGCTAAGCGCAGGTCGGTGTAGTCCGGGTCTGGATAGGCGGTTAGGTCGCCCAAGTGATGCTGAATTGCATCGATCGCGCTTTTGGGTGGCCCAAGGGGACTAATACTGGCAGAAAAATCCAAAACAAAAGAAGGGGAACAACCTGCTAGAGCCGCTGCCCAAGCTAGGTTTCCCCCATGTATCGGTTGAGATAATGATTGAGCCATGGTGATTCGACTCAAAGGAATTCGACTCAAACGGATCTATTTCTTTTCTTTCTTGCTATCTTCAATCTTTTTCTTGATCGTATCGATTTTCTCGCCGACTTGCTCTTTGAAAGACTTACCCGCAGAAAATGCAGGGACGACAGTCTCTGGAATTTTCATGGTTTGAGTAGTCTTCGGATTACGACCATCACGTTCCTTCCGCAAACGAGCCTCAAAAGACCCAAAACCGACCAACGTCACCTTATCTGCGGCAGAAACAGCTTCGATAATGGTTTCTAAAGCCGCAGTCAACACTGCGTCTGCTTGCTTTTTCGTAACATTAGCCTTCTCAGCAACTGCATCCACCAGTTCGCCCTTGTTCATGTAACTCTCCTTTGGTTAGTCATGGATACTGGAACATTGTTCTAAAACCTCAAATTTGAGGTCTAACGTGTCATTTTGAAAGGCAATTTACCCAAAATGGCTAAAACTCTCGCCAAGCTGGACTTTCAATGCTTCATTCTAAGGGGTAGCTGCTCTATATAGATCGATGAAACCTTTAAGATATATGGATTTCAGGATTTTCAGGCTAATTTTCCCAAAAATTTGTACCGTTTCCCTCAAATTAGGGCCGGAGCCGGGTTGGAACCGGCACAAATTACATCGAAGTCCGTAGGGGCGATCGTTATCGACCCTGAGTATTAGATCCACCCCGGCGTAGAATCTGCCGCGCTTCTGGCCCTGGCGTGTAGCTGTAGCCCATAACAGACTGATCAGAGTCATCCAGGATTTGGGGAGTCAACAACACAATCACTTCTGCCCGTTGATCCGATCGCGAGGTGCTTCTAAACAACGCCCCAATCAGTGGCAAGTCACCAAGAATAGGAATCTTGCTGACCTGAGTCCGCTCCTGCTCCTGAATGATGCCAGAGAGAATGAGCGTTTGCCCGTCGCGCAGGCGAATTGTACCAGACGACAGCGATCGCGTGGCTAGGAGGGCAATTTGTGTTGTTCCAAAGGTTTGAGTATTGGCGACAGCCGTCACTCTAGGTGCCACAGACAGCGTGACGAACCCATTGTCATCAATCCGCTCCACATTCACAGCCAAGGTCAGACCAGCAGGTTGAATATTAGCCGTTTGCGTAATCACAGGCGGCGTACTGGTACTGGTTTGAGTCGTGACATTGGCCACCACATCCTGGGTCAGGTTCACACTGGCTGCTTGCCCTTCTTGTACCACCAGTGTGGGATCAGTCAGGATCTTGGCATTTCCTGCGATAACTTGAGCCTGAAGAGAAACCAACAACCGACTGGGAAACTGGAACAAAGCAGGCAGAGCAAAGGTTGCTGTGGCTGGAGTCGTCGTAACGATCGGCGTACCATTGTTGAAGGTTACTGTGCCTGTCTCAGGGGTAAAGTTTGTAATGATGGGCTGGGTCGGATCGCCACTCGATGAAAGCGGAGCACCGGGGCGGGGAAACGTTGACCCTTGAATATTGAACGTATCGGTTGCACTGATGCTGGGAGTCCCAGTAATTGGGTTAGTAATAATCGGCTGGCTATTCAGCCCTGATGCTTCAGTAGCGGTTGGCGGGCGAAAAGAACCAAAGTTGATCGAGGTCGCTCCCCCGTCACTGGTCACATAGGTATCATTAATCCCAAAGCCAATTGATCCTCTGAAGCTGTCTGTCCCCGTAAGGTTGACATCAATAATTTTGACATTAACCGCTACCTGACGGCGACGCAGGTCGAGTTGCAACAGTTGGGAGGAGGCAACTTCCACCAATCGTCTAGGGCCAACTAGCGTCACAGAGTTCGTCCGGGTATCCACTAAAACTTGCAACCCTCGTAACAGAGGCACAGAAAAAGTTGGACTAATGCTGAGCGTATTTACCACAGTCTGATTCGTGGTGCTGGTTTGGGTAATCGGGGTTGTAGAACCGGGAACGGCTACGGCTGTGACGGTTGTAACAGGTTGGGTCTGAGTAATGGCACTTTCAGCCCCCATGCTGACCAGGAACCCCGATGCTTGCTCGGCTGCCACTTGGTTTAAGCGAAAGGAGCGAATCACCAGATCCTGGGCAGCGTTGGGCAAGCGGGAGCCAACAAAAATTGTGCGCCCCACGCGGTTGGCTTGCAAGTTGCTGAGCCGCAACACGTAGTTAAACACATCCTGAACCGACTCATTTTCAATATCTAAGGAAATAGTCGGGCCCGTGGCGGTAGCACCGGGCTGGGCAGCGGGTTGCCCTGGCTGCCCTCCAGCATCGGTGGTAAAGGCCAAGTTTAATCCGGCGGCGCGGGCCAAGAGGGCCAGCACTTCCCGTGCTGGGGCATCTCGTAACACTAGGCGGGGAACGCGCTCGGCACTACCCAAGTCAATGGCGCTAGCCGAAGCATCAATATTAGAAATGGCGATATCTCCCACAGGTGGTGCAGCAGCCCGGCGCAGGAAGGCAGGGGCAACATTTGCCTGCTGGGGGGGGGTTGCGGGTACGCCATCAATGATTACTTTGGGATCAGGCACTAGAACATTGGGACGCTGGGATGGAGCAGGAGCCTGAGCCACCGGAATTGGGGCGATCGTCCCTCCTGATGGGGCTGCTGGAGCTTGAGCGGCCCCTTGATCTGCTTGAGAACGATTGAGGCTAATCAGCAGTCCGTTAGAACCGCGACGGGCAGCGACTCCTGTGGGGGAGCCATTTTGACCAGTGACCACAACCCGCACTGTATTCTTGCTCAAAGGAATCACAACCACTGAGCTAATTCCAGGGGCTGGGTTATCCTGACGGAAACTACTGCCTGTGGGAAGCCGCAATTGGGTGTTGATGATGTCTGCCATCCAGGTTTTGCCCTGGCTGACTGTAAAGATCTGCGGGCGGTTGCCGCTCTTGGTCTCCAAAGCCACATTTACACCACTACCTGTCTCCTGAACCTTAATATTGGTGACCTGGGTTGATGCCGCCAACGTTGGTTGGGCAACCAGCACCACGGCTGCGCCCACTAATGCGGCTCCCATTGATAAAGTGCCACTACCAAATCCTAACGATCGTCTCATTGTCATCTCCTCACAAAAAATTAAATCTCACAATTGATTGCCCATCACTCTCGATGCTCTGAACCTGCTTTGTCTCAGCCGATCGCCTCTCACCCTATTTCTTAGGAGGAGGGGCAGCTAATGCCGCAGGGGGAGGGGCGACCAAGGCCGCCGACTCCTCTGGGGTCAAAGGAAAAAGTGCTTGAAGCTTAAAGGATGTTTTAAGCTGGTTATCCGGTTCGCCAGTATTTCCACCACTTACAACTTTGCCCTGAGAATTAACCGTAATCTTTTGCGTAGTACGGTCTAGCTGGGATTTAAAGCCTTTCACCACGATTAAGGGTTGGAGCTGCTCAATACTTCTTAAAATGCCTTGAGTTTGCGTAAACGTGCCCACCATATTGATTGTGATTTCCTTGCGCTTTAACTTGCCATTCACAGCGGGCCCCAAGGAGCTGTCATTCACAACAACTGTGGGCTGAGGATCGGGGGTAAAGCTACTGAGGGTGGCTCTGCGTTTCGTAAATTCTCGATTCAAGTCCAGCAGCAGCGTGTTGAGGGTAGTTTCAGAGGAAAACAGGGTCAACACATCGTCCCTCCGCTTAGTAGCTGCCTCAAGGTCTGTCTGAGCTTGCTTGAGCTTTTGCCGATTTTGCTCCTTCGTTTTCACTTGATTTTGCAAATCCGTTACCTCACCCTGTAAAGTCGCAACCTCGTCGTTCTTAGGCACTACAACTTGCAGCACCAAAAATATGGTTGCGCCTAGACCTGCCAGAGCCAACAAAACACCAATAATAAGGGGGGTGAAGGTGATGCCAAAGATCACCGGGTAGGATGGGGCGGCACCATAGTCTTGCCCTTCTCCGTAATCTCCACTGGTCATTGAATGACTCCTTTTGATTGCAACGTTCTAATACGAGTGACCAATCCTACGGCTCCTTTGCGATCCAATTCGCGGATCAATTCAGATGCGGGGATGTCGCTGAGGTTGGTCTGGATCTTGTAGGCAACAATTTGAGGCAACTTGACCTGCACCGCGTTAGCTGCATTACCAGGAGCGCCAGTCTGAACTGTGATTTGGGTTGGGTTATCCCGCAATTGAGCGCTGACCAGTTGAGTTTGTTCAGCAATTAAAAATCTAGACCTTTGAAGTGTCAGAAGGAAATCGTTTACATCGTTAAAAGATTTGGCAATTCCAGAAATTTCCAACTTGGCCGTTGGCTTAGTGCCTTTAGGAGTGGCAGCGGTCGCAGGAGGAGCATCCGTCTGGGTAATATCTTCCACCTGCACTCCAGAGGGAATCCGATCGCGAATATCTTGCAGCATGGCTGACCACGGCTTGATTTCGTTAAAGACCCCGGCTAGGGCACCTGTTTCAGCTTTAACCTGCTCAGTTTGCGTCGTGAGTTTGGTGATCTGAGCTTCTAGGGCTGTCAGGGTTCCCAAGTTAGCCTTCAACCCATCACGCTCAGCAGTTAACCTTGTACTTTGGCTATTCAAATACAGCCAAGCCCCCCCTGCCAAGGCTGGCAGTAACAGCCCCACCAAAAGTCCCGCGATCGCTGGAGCATAGCTGCCTGAGGGAGCGCTTTGTTGTTGCCTGACTGCACCCGCATCAGGACGGGCACCGGCCCGATCGTTTAAAAAGTTAATGTCAAGACTGTACATGGTTAAACCTCCCGCAATCCTAAACCCAGGACAATCCCCAATCCGGGTCGCTGAATTGGGGGAATTTCTTGGTCAATTTCCAACGATAGGGATGCGATCGGGTCAATTTGACTCGTTGGCAAACTCAACCGCTGGGTGAAGAACTCATCCAATTGTCCCAAGCCAGCACCCGGCCCGGCCAGAAGCAACTGAGCTACCTCTTGGTTCTCCCCTTGATTCAGATAAAAGTCGATCGATCGGCGTAGTTCGTCCGCCAGTTCTCCCAGAATCCTGAGCATGGCGGCGGAACCAGGATTGGTGCCACCCATTTTGGTGGTGCCGCCCATGGTGTCAGCGGGCATGACTGGAATGGTCATCCCTTGAAGTAAATCCGTGTTGCGGGAGGGCGGCAGGTTCATGGCGCGACTGAGGGCGCTCTGAATCTGGTAGGTGCCAATGGGAACAGTGCGAGAGAACTGAGGTATTCCATCCACCACGATCGAAATCTCGGTACTCTCAAACTCAATGTCGGCGATCGCAGCGGCTTCCTGGGAGGCGAATTGCTGCAACTGCGATCGAATCGTGCGAATGAGGGAAAAGCTACTCACTTCCAATACATCGATTTGCAGTCCAGCTTGTTGAAAGGTGCTGAGGTAGGTGTCTGTCACTTCCTTGCGCGTTGCCACCAATAGCACCTGATGTTTTTCAATCCCATCTTCATCCACAAAGGTGCCGAGTTTCTGATAATCCACATCAGCTTCTTCCCTCGGAAAGGTGAGATACAACCCCGCCTCTTGATTTAGCACCATGTCACGAAGTTCGCGATCGTCCAACTCTGCTGGCACTGGGATTAAACGAGTCACCGCTTCTCGCCCTGGAATCGCTGTTGCTGCCCGCTTCGACTTAATCTTGCCTTCGCTTAACGCTTGCTGAATCAACCCAGCCATCGCAGTTGGATCAGCAATTTGTCCCTCTTGCACCAGCCCTTCCGGTACATCAACTGAATTGAGAGTGACTAACTTAAACCCTTGCCCCTGCTTGCGAATCTGGGCAACGTTCACCTTTTCTGGAGTTAGTTCAATGCCAACCCCCTTTGTCCCCTTTGAAAATAAACTCGTTAAAGCGTTCACTGCGTTTACCTAATAATTCGTGAAGTTTAAGGTGAAAGACCCAATCAGTTGGCGACCCTTACGGCTGTATGTGATGGATGACGATTTATGGTAGCTAATTTAATTCAAATTCACCACTTATTTGGAAAGATACAAACTTTAAATGTAAAAAGAGTTTACGTTAGCTCTAAAAGGATATCCTTCAACCGTTTCAAACTGTGTTTTTAGATGGCAATTTAGTCCGTAATTGAGTAAGCAAAGATAGCTTGTGAGTTATTGAGTGTGATAGTGATTCCTGTTAGAGAACCTCCTAAAGAAGTGAAAGGATAATTTTTGTTCGTTAATGCTACAAAATTTATAATCTGTTAGTTAGCAGCAGGATTAAATTCAGAACTTCTGTTAAGGCTAAATGATAGAATTAATCAAATTTTGAATAAAGAGAAGTCAGTTCACATTGGAATTAAAGTTTGGTCTGTTACCAAATTGCCATGCGTCAGAAAGGAAATTACTCAATAGTTCTGGCACTAAGTATCAGAATCATTAAACCCCTATCCCTGAAGTAAGGAGACAAAAAGTCACAAGCCAGAATTAAGGAGCGGCGATCGATTTCAACCCAGCTAAACTGCTAAGGAGCAACCACAAAAACTCCACTGATGTATGGACTTGTTTCCCAACTGACCAGTGACACGCCTTGATATTACACACAATTTAAAGAATTGAGTATAAATCTGAGAAAATTCCTACTTCTATTAGTGGCTCTAGCGTTTAACGCCCCTGACTTACGATCGTGAATTAGAAAAACTGGTGTCAGAACCCAGGCGATCGGTCACAAATGTTTTTGTTGACAGACAAGGTAATTTGTTTAGTGGGCAAATCTATCTCTCGCAGGAAGATTACTTTTAATCAATGTTATCCATACAGTAATTTCCTTTTTGATCCGACAGATTGCTCAATTAGAAATACTAAGGGTACGACACGCAGGGCGCACAGCCCCAACCAACCGCATTTCATTTCCAAACCTTACTGATAAAGAGCAGTGCTAGGGGTTACAAGTTAAGATTTGACTGGGATGAATCATGCCGCACCTATTAGTGGGTTGCGCGGCACCGATCGCCCCCCATCCCTTGTCCCGACTCCTTCTTCTAGACATAACCTAATGCTGCACCGCACCGCTCAAAGCTTTGCTCAGACTGTAAACCCCCATCGTAAGGCTCGTCTCATTCAAACCAGTTCTAGATCTGCTTCTGCTTTTATGGCCCCATTGTTGAGCCTGTTGCTTTGGGGTGGGGTGAGCCTGCGTCCAGTGCCGGTGCAAGCAGAGACCCCAGAAACGGTTCCGGCTCAAGTGAAGGCGACGATCGCTCAAATTGATGCAGCAGCCAGCAGCCGTAATTTGGAAGCGGTTCTCCAGTTCTATAGCCCCACCTTCACCCACTCCGATGGATTGACGATCCAAAGTTTGCAGCAATCCCTAACGCAACTTTGGAAACGCTACCCCAAGTTGACCTATCGCACCGAACTTAAATCGTGGAAGCCTGATGGAAGTGCAATTGTGGTCGAAACGGTGACCACTATTAATGGAGTGCAGATGGTAGAGGGCAAAGATACAACCCTCACCTCTACACTTCGCTCTGAGCAGCGGTTTGAAGGACAAAAGATCGTCCGGCAGAATGTTTTGGCAGAACGAACCTTGGTCACATCGGGAGCCAAACCCCCAACCGTAGAATTATTTTTGCCAGAACAGGTGAATGTTGGACAACCCTATAGCTTTGATGCGATCGTCAAAGAACCACTGGGCAATAGCCTCCTGTTGGGTGCTGCTGTGGAAGAACCTATTCGTGTCAATAGCTATCTCAATCCAGCCTCGGTGAACCTGGAATTGCTTCCCGCTGGGGGATTATTCAAAGTGGGACGGGCCCCCAGCACGGCGGACAGTCGTTGGCTCTCAGCGATCGTAGTCCGGGCAGATGGCACGACCTTAATTACCCAGCGCTTGCGAGTCGTGGAGCCAGGTCGGTAAAGCACTATGGCAGACTCGATCGTCTTGATCACTGGGGCTAGCAGCGGCATTGGAGCCGCCTGTGCCCGCAAATTTGCCCAGGCAGGCGCAAAGCTGGTGCTGGCGGCTCGACGACTGGAGCGCTTGCAGCAGATGGCGATGGCTTTGGAAGCTGAGTTTGGCACCCAGGCGTATTTGCTGGAAATGGATGTGCGCGATCGTTTCCAGGTGGAATCCACTCTAAATTCCCTGCCAGAACCTTGGGCAACGATCGACATCCTGATCAACAATGCGGGGCTGAGTCGCGGACTCAACAAACTCCACGAAGGCAGCATTCAAGACTGGGAGGAAATGATCGATACGAATGTCAAGGGCTTGCTGTATGTGACCCGATGTGTGGTGCCGGGAATGGTGAGCCGAAACCGGGGGCATGTGGTGAATTTGGGATCGATCGCCGGTCATGAAACCTATCCCAAGGGCAATGTTTACTGTGCAACTAAAGCGGCAGTGCGGACCCTGACTGAGGGACTAAAGCAAGACCTATTGGGAACTGCGGTACGGGTAACAACGGTCGATCCGGGGCTAGTGGAAACGGAGTTTAGTGAGATCAGGTTTCGGGGCGATGGCGATCGGGCAAAACAGGTTTACCAGGGAATGACACCGCTGACACCAGAGGATGTAGCCGAGGTCATTCTGTTTGCAACCACCCGCCCTGTCCACGTTAATCTCAGTGAAATCCTCATGGTGCCCACCGACCAAGCCACTGCGACTTTGGTGCATCGCCTACCCTGAACATAACCGAATCGCTGTGGAAGACACCATGCCAGATATTACTCACTCAGAGCCAGCCAGAACGACACAGCTAACAGCAATTAACACGGCCAAAGCAGTCACGATCGCCCTTCTGATTACCCTGGCGATCGGGTTTGGGGTGAAAGATATGCGACAGGTGATTTACCTTTGCTTGCACATCAGTTACTGCCTGTGGTGGCTATTGGAGCAGGGAATTTATCCGCAGCGAAAGCAGCTATTCAATAAGCCTATAAGCATTATGGGCTTCATTTCTATCCTAGGGTTTGTGGGAATTTTCTATACGTTACCGGGATACTTGGCATTCACTAATCCTCTGCCTCTCTCGTTTATTGCAGTGACGATCGCCCTTCCTCTCTATACTTTCGGTAGCCTGATCAATGCCAGCGCTGATGTACAAAAAATGACCGCAAAACAGGCAAGCATTGGGTTGGTAAGCGATGGAATTTGGCGTTTTTCTCGTAATATTAACTACTTCGGCGATCTCCTTCGGTACCTAAGTTTTGCGGTAATTTCTGGATCGCTTTGGGCGTATTTGGTACCAGGAGCCATTGCTCTCCTATACATTCAACGGCTAACTCAAAAAGAGCAAACAATGGGTGAGAAATATCCCGGTTACACAGCCTATCAGCAATCCAGTACCCGACTCATTCCCTTCATTTGGTAAGGGTATAACGAGCCGGTTTGATCTTGAAAAGCACACACAATCAGGTTTCAAGAGTTTGATCTATTCTCAACGGTTATCACTTATTGACAATTAGTAGCAAGAGCATTGGGTTTAGAATTTACATTTTTGAGAAATCAAAGATCTCTCAAAAATGTCATCGTGGTCAGCTTTTTAAGGGGAATTTGAAGGGAATCGAGAAGGTTTTGCTATTGACAGTGGGACTCTTTAAACATGCTCTCAGAGTTTCTCACGCTTACAAATGATTTAGGACTGCCATGTATCAGGGGTGAGTTGTGCCATCGGAAAGCGTAGCGCCCTGCAAATCCGTATTGCTCATGTTCGCCTTCCAGAGATTAGCGCCACTCAGGTTGGCTCGACACAGCCTCGCTCCATTCAAGTCTGCCGTAATCATATTGGCGCTGCTCAGGTCGGTTCCACTGAGATTAGCTTGGTTCAGATTGGCTCCGACTAAATCGGCTGAACTCAAATCCGCCTCAGTGAGGTTTGCTTGGCTCAGATTTGCCCCATTGAGATTGGCCTTCCAAAGCTTTGCCGTGGTGAGGTCAGCCGTACTCAAATTCGCTCTGCCCAATTCAGCCGCGATCAAATTGGCATTTTTCAAATCGGCTCCTGTCAAATTTGCTTCAATGAGGATTAGGGCGGTTAGATTTGCCTGGGTCAAATTGGCCTGGCCTAAATTGGCTTTCCTCAGGGTTGCTCGGCTCAGGTTGACCTGAGTCAAGTTGGCTCCACTTAAGTTAATTTCACTCAAGTCAGCTTTATATAGATCTGCTTTGCTCAGGTCTACCCCGCTAAAATCTCTTTCTCCTGCTGCGTATCGCCTCAGAAGCTCCTCATTATCCATGCGGTCTATCTCTCAACGTTTGACAGTTCTTGAGTTTCTTTGTTTTTGAGTTTCTGTGATCTTGGCTAGCTTTGCAAACTTCAACGCTATTTTCAGCAATCCCAATACTCTGGTTCAGAATGGATAGAAGAGGGATCTTTCTTCTGGAGCAGGTGAGTCTGCCATGTTGTTATTAGGCTTGCCTCCATAGCGATCCTATCTGGGTTGTGAACAGGGATACCACGGAATCCCTGCTCACAGAGCTGCTCATTCTCACAAATGATTCTGGATTGCTATGTTGGGGAGAAATTATCCGGCATGGATCATGGCTGCTCCAAAGTGGTTAGCATGGTTGCTCTTAGACCCTGATGTTCTACTCTTTAGCCTAGATTATTAAGATGACACCTTACCACGCTTCACCCAAGTTTATGGCTCGGAAAGAACCCTGGTTAGCAGTCAATTTATCTGTACTTTTCTCAGGGATAGGGCACGTTTATGCGGGGCAACGGTCGGTAGGACTGGCGTTTGGAGTGAGTCAGGTGTTGGCGATCGGCTTTGTGGTCTGGTCAATTTTTGGGGCAGATGGCAACACGGTCATTGGTTTAGCCCTGATTCTTCCCACTCTGTTTATTTACGTCACGAACTTATTTGAGTCCTACCGCAGCATTAGTGGCATCAGCATTCTCGAAGCCCAAGGCTCATTGAACCAACGGAAGGATGTGTGGTTTGCCATTTTTCTGTCGCAACTCCTGCCAGGGCTGGGACACTTGCATCTAGACAGAGCGTTGGTCGGGGCCTGGTTGATGGGGGGCACTCTGCTGGCGATCGGTTTGGCGAGCAAATTTCCCCTGTTCTGGATGGTGCCGCCGATTCTGTGTGCCGTTGCCTGCTACCACCTCTATGTCAGTTTTGCCAGCCGCCGCCTCGATCGCCAAATTATGACCGTATTTCTCGTGGCGCTCCTTGTTCTAAGGTTGGGAGTTGCTTACTTACCGCTCTGGACATTGCAGCATATCGGACAGTTCAAAATTCCCAGTGAGTCGATGGTGCCAACGTTGCAGGTGGGCGATCGGATCTTTGTGGCAAAAGTCTCAAATCCGATGCCACAACGGGGTAACCTGATCGTCTTCCATCCTGTCAAAGGAGAAAACGCCGCAGACTCCACCATCCAAAGGTTTTTTGTCAAGCGAGTCATTGGCGAACCAGGACAGCAAATCCAAATTCGAGGCGGCAAGGTATATGTAAACGGACAGCCCCTTTTGGAAACGTACATTGCAGAGGCACCGAACTATCAGTGGGGGCCAGAAATCGTGCCACCCGACTCTTACTTCGTGATGGGAGACAATCGTAACGACAGCTTTGACTCCCACGTTTGGGGCTTTTTACCTCAAGAAGATATTGTGGGGAGAGCTTACAAAATCTACTGGCCACCGAGGCGGATTCAGCCTCTTTGAGCTTGTCATTCCCAACATCTTTTAAACAGCTTAGAGGGTGTCTGAAAAATGCTATAGACCTTGCACTTGCCCCCTTTTCATGGATGCCTGAAAGGCTTTAAGGCCCCAATTCTGGGGGACTTCGATCTCAGAACCCCCCAGAATTGGGGGGCAGGGGGGCGGTTCGGGCGACAATTCGGGACTTTTCAGACAGTCTCTTACACAACGAAGCTGCTGAAGTTTGACTTTGTTCTCAACAGTCCCTATTTATTGATAATGAGTAACAAAGGTCTGGGGTTTAGAATTTACATTTTTGAGAAGTCGAAGATTTCTCAAAAATGTTGGTAATGACAAGATCCTTGAGGGTACGGGCGTGGAGTTTGGGGATTGAACGTGACTAATCGCAACGCAGCATTATTCAGCAAACAGTTCAGCTAGGGTGTCGAGAACAGCTTTTTGCTCGCTCAAATTAAAATAATTCTAGAACCTGTAGCCACACTGTACACACATTGGCTAGTAGACGGGTAGTTGAAAACTGGGAGGTTAGTTGGAGTTAAATTTTGAGGGTCTTCGACCCTCAAAATTTTCTTGACAGACTACTAGGGCAGTCTTAGATCAGTCATGATGAATCACAAACGATCCATGACTAGTACCTAAATTCATGATTGGCTACCTCAAAGGTTATGTGACAGGCATTCAAAAGACTGGTGCGAATCGGGTTGTGTTGATTTTAGAAGTAAATCAGGTGGGGTATGAGCTGCAAGTGTTGCCCAGCTTGAGACAGCAACTGCCCGCGCCCAGTGAAGTCGTGCAGATCTTCACCCATGTGCAGGTGCGAGAAGACAATGTGGCGCTGTTTGGGTTTGGCTCGGCAGCGGAGCGGGATTTGTTTCGGCAACTCGTGGCAGTGAGCGGCATTGGGGCCCAGTTGGCCATTGCGCTCCTGGATACCTTGGGGTTGCAGGATTTGGTGCAGGCGATCGTCTCTGGGAACACGCGCCTCCTGACCAAAACCCCCGGTGTGGGCACCAAAACTGCTGAACGGATTGCCCTGGAACTGAAAACTAAGCTGGCAGAATGGCGGCAGCAATCGGGGCTGCTGACCTTGCCCATGGCGGGGCCCACGGTTTCGGTGTTGGAGGATGTGGAAATGACCTTATTGGCCTTGGGGTATACCAACAGCGAAATTACGCAAGCCCTCCAAGCGGTGGGACAAAATACAGCCCTCGCTAAAAATGCCGATGTTGATGCGTGGATTCGGCAAGCGATCGGCTGGTTGAGTCAGTAATGCCAACGGGATATCAGTTCCCTCCAAATTCCTCCAGCGTTGTATGAAGCAGCATAATTTAAATATGAAAGAAGGAAAGTGAGGATAAACTGAAACTACAATCAATCTATCCGTCCATGTCCCTCGTAGAATAAGAATTGACTTTATCAGACCCTATCAATTGTGAAGATGTCTAAAACGTTTAACTAATAAGGGCTGTAGCTTCCTGAATCGGGCTGATTTCTAGTACTGAAGCAGCCATCAGGATACTATGATTGAGTATTGTTGGCGCTATGCTCCCCCACCGGAACCTCATCCATGACTGCAAAATCTTTGCCGGAACTGAAAACAGCTTGGCACACACTAGAAGTTGACGAGAGTTTAACGGCGCTGCACAGCACCAGGACGGGTTTAACGGCTCAGCAGGTGATAGAACGGCAGGCACAGTACGGAGAAAATGTACTGGTTGAAACTCCGGGTCGCAGCACTTGGTCAATTTTGGTAGACCAGTTCACCAATATCATGCTGTTGATGCTGATTGCAGTTGCCGTGGTTTCTGGGGTTTTAGACCTGCGGCGGGGAAGTTTTCCCAAGGACGCGATCGCCATCTTTAGCATCGTGATTTTGAATGGCGTGTTGGGCTATCTCCAGGAAAGCCGGGCCGAAAAAGCCCTCTCTGCCCTCAAACGCATGTCCTCCCCGAAAGTTCGAGTTATTCGCCAGGGGAAAACTATGGAGGTGGCTTCCAAGGAATTGGTGCCTGGGGATGTGATGCTGCTGGAAGCGGGGGTGCAAGTTGCAGCAGATGGGCGCTTGATTGACGTGGCCAGTTTGCAAGTGCGGGAAGCGGCGCTGACGGGCGAGGCCCAGGCGTTGATGAAGCAAGCTGAGCTTAAACTGCCCGGAGACACGCCCTTGGGCGATCGGTTGAATCTAGTGTTTCAAGGCACTGAAGTAGCTCAGGGACGAGCCACAGTGGTTGTTACTAACACGGGAATGCAGACAGAATTGGGCAAGGTGGCCACGCTGCTGCAATCGGTGGAAACTGAGCCTACGCCCCTGCAACAACGCATGACTCAGTTGGGCAACGCCCTGGTTGGGGGTTCCCTCAGTTTGGTGGCGATCGTCGTCATTGGGGGCTTGATTCGGGCAGGCAGTTTCAAGCCCGTGGAAGAATTACTTACGGTTTCCCTGAGTATGGCGGTGGCGGTTGTGCCAGAAGGGTTGCCAGCAGTGATTACGGTCGCTTTGGCTCTGGGGACTCAACGCATGGTGCGCCGCCATGCCCTGATTCGCAAACTGCCTGCCGTGGAAACCCTCGGCTCGGTCACGGTTATTTGTTCTGACAAAACAGGAACCCTGACCCAAAACAAAATGGTCGTGCAGCGGGTTCATACCCAAAACTTTGCGGTGCGAGTGACGGGTGAAGGCTACATCCCCAACGGTGAATTTTTAGACACAACACTAGACCGAGGCAATCCTGCGGATAAAGCGCCGCTACAGGGTGATCTCCATGAACAGCCGGAGCTGCAAGCGCTGCTACTTGCCTGTGTTTTATGTAACGATGCGGTGCTGCAATCTGAGGCAGGCGACTGGCGGATTCTGGGCGATCCCACCGAGGGTGCGTTGCTGGCGCTGGCAGGCAAGGCGGCGATCGAACAAGACCAATGGTCGCACCGCTTGCCCCGCTTGGTGGAGTTTCCATTCTCGTCGGAACGCAAGCGCATGAGTGTCATTGTGCGAAATGAAGCAGAGGGCATTCTCTATCCCGCCGCTTTTTTGATGTTTACGAAGGGGTCCCCCGAACTGATTTTAGAGCGCTGTACGCAGGTTCAATCGGGTAAGGCGACCGTGGCGATCGATAACGCTCAACGGGCGCAAATTTTGGCCCAAAACAATCACATGGCAAGTAAGGGCTTACGGGTGCTGGGCTTTGCCTGTAGACCCTTGGACGATCGCCCCGCCGCCACCGCCGACCAGGTGACAGAACAAAATTTAATTTGGTTGGGGTTGGTGGGAATGCTGGATGCCCCCCGCCCCGAAGTCCGAGACGCAGTGAAAAATTGCCTGACCGCTGGCATCCGCCCCATGATGATCACCGGGGATCACCAACTGACGGCGCAAGCGGTGGCCTGCGATCTGGGTATTGCTCAGGCAGGCGATCGGGTCCTCACGGGGCGAGAACTGGAAACCCTGAGTCCGGTGGAACTGGAAGCAGAGGTGAAGCAGGTCAATGTCTATGCCAGGGTCACCCCAGAACACAAGTTGCGGATTGTGCAAGCGTTGCAGCGCCAAGGCAACGTCGTCGCCATGACGGGGGATGGAGTCAACGATGCCCCCGCCCTAAAGCAGGCAGATATCGGGATCGCGATGGGGATCACAGGCACCGATGTCAGCAAAGAAGCCAGTGATATGGTGTTGCTGGATGACAACTTTGCCACGATCGTCGCAGCGGCTGAGGAAGGGCGAGTCGTTTACACCAATATTCGTCGGTTCATCAAGTACATCCTGGGATCAAACATTGGTGAGGTTTTGGTCATTGCGTCTTCCCCGATTCTGCTGCCCATGGGTGGCGTTCCCCTCACCCCGCTGCAAATTTTGTGGATGAACTTGGTCACCGACGGACTCCCCGCCCTCGCCTTGGCTGTGGAACCCGCAGAACCAAATGTGATGCAGCGTCCTCCCCATGATCCCAATGAAAGTATTTTCTCGCGGGGCTTGGGATCGTACATGATTCGGACGGGGATCATTTTTGCCGTAATTACGATCGTCCTCATGCTGTGGGCCTACAACTATAGTCAAGGACTAGAGGGAGATGGCGCTAAAGACAAATGGAAAACGATGGTCTTTACCACCCTTTGTCTGGCTCAGATGGGACACGCGATGGCAATTCGATCGAACACTCGTCTCACGATCGAACTCAATCTATTTTCCAATCCCTTCATTCTGTGTGCTGTGGTTCTCACCACTGTCTTACAACTGATGCTGATCTACGTTGAACCCCTGCGTAAGTTTTTTGGCACTCAGTCCCTCAACCTCACCGAACTGGGGATCTGTGTTGGGTTTAGCCTGTTGATGTTTGTCTGGGTCGAGCTAGAAAAACTCTTTATCCGTTGGTATAAACGTTGAAGTTAGAATCGTGAATTAAGTAATTGACGGAAGGGATCGGTCTACAGCCTAGCCTTTTTCCCTCATCCCCTACCCCCTTCTCCCTGGGGAGAAGGGGAACCGGAATCTTTCTCCCTCTCCCCAGGGAGAGGGTTGGGGTGAGGGCAAATCTGAATCTTAATTAATCCAACGTGATCCTTAATGTCAATTAATCACCCGTGTGTACCTTAAGTCCCTTCACCTACGGCAGTTTCGCAACTACATTGACCAGCGGGTAGAATTCCTAGCTCCCAAGACGATTCTGGTGGGGAATAATGCCCAGGGCAAATCAAATCTTTTAGAAGCGGTGGAACTACTGTCCACCCTGAAATCCCACCGGGCTGGGCGCGATCGGGACTTAGTGCGAGACGGAGAACCCGTCGGACAAATCCTGGCGACGCTGGAGCGCGACATCGGCTCCGTTGACCTCACCCTGACCCTCCGGAGCAATGGCCGTCGCAGTGTGGCATTGAATGGAGAATCGGTGCGCCGCCATTTGGACTTCTTGGGCGTACTCAATGTTGTGCAATTTTCCAGCCTGGATCTGGATTTGGTACGCGGCGGCCCCGATCGCCGCCGGGGTTGGCTGGATGGACTGGTGGTGCAACTGGAGCCAGTCTACGCCCACATTTTGCAGCAATATCAACAGGTCTTGCGCCAACGGAATGCCCTGTTGAAGTTTGGGGGACAGGGCACAGCCCCCAAAGACGGGAACCAGTTGGAACTTGCTGGTGCGTCTGGCTCTTTGCCAATGGAACTGGATCTCTGGAACGCCCAGTTGGTGGAAACAGGAGTGCGGGTGATTCGGCGACGGGCGCGGGTGCTGGAACGCTTGGCCCCGATCGCCCAGGCATGGCACCGCGCCATCAGCGGCAGCACCGAAGACCTCACCATTCGCTATGCCCCCAGTATTTGGGAAAATCTGGCTGAATCCAGCACAATGGAGCCGGATGCATTTTCCCAGAGCTTGCCAGGAGGTGATCCCCAGCGGGTGCAGCAGGTGTTTTGGGAAAAATTACGCCAGCGATCGATCGCCGAGCAACATCAGGGCACCACCTTGGTTGGCCCCCACCGAGATGAAATTGAGTTGACAATTAACCAAACCCCCGCCCGCCAGTACGGTTCCCAAGGACAACAACGCACCCTGGTACTGGCGCTGAAACTGGCTGAGTTGAAACTGATTGAAGAGGTGGTGGGAGAGCCGCCACTATTGTTACTGGATGATGTGTTGGCAGAGCTAGACCTCGATCGACAAAATCAATTACTCAGCGCCATCCAAGACCACTTTCAAACCCTGATCACCACAACTCACCTTGGCTCCTTCGATGCTCAATGGTTGCGCTCCTCCCAAATTCTGACCGTCAAAGCAGGACAAGTCTCTACTTAGTCACGAGTCCTTGGTTGTGTAACCTTCTCGGTCAGTGAATGTAATCCAAATAGAAGCGATCGTCCTATTCACTAGGAGGGCCATAGTCTGTCGCACCATAAGCGATGAGTAAAGCCATAATCGCTAAATCTCCTCTTGCAGAACCTAAGGGAGTTTGTCCAAAAGAATCTTTACTATCAACATTTGCTCCATAACGGACTAGCACCTCAACAACCTCGAAATGTCCTTTCCAACACGCATAATGTAAGGGAGTATCATTTGACCATGATGCGTAGACATTTACTCTTGCACCGTTCACTAGGAGCAACTCTACAATCTCTGCACATCCATTTTGGGATGCAATATGCAATGGAGTATCGTCTATACTATTGAGTTCTTCAATATTTGCCCCTCTCGAAATTAGTAATTCCACTATCTCCACAGAATTTTTATAAATTGCTGCATGGAGAGGAGCCTGTCGGATACTATCTCGATTAAGATTTGCACCTCGATTAATTAGTAGCTCGATAATCTGAGTATGTCCGGTTTCAATTGCCTTGTATAAAGGAGTGTCAGCATAGCTATCAAAATTGATATATGCATTGTCATCTAGCAAGAACTCTACAACTTCCTGATGTCCACCTAGTACAGCAAAATGTAAGGGAGTCATCCCTCCATTACGCATGGAATTAATATCGTATCCTTGCCCTAAATAACTTGCCACCAAAGCCAAGTCTCCCCAGTAGGCAGCATGATGGAGTCCAATCGTAGCACCATGCTTAACCAGGTAATCAACGATTTCTGTATGATTCTTAATGGCAGCTTGTAGAATCGGAATTTTACCATCGTTCTGGTCTAACCCTTGATTCACAGCCGCTCCATAGGCTAGCAATAGCTCTACAACTTCTTTATGTCCTTCAGAGGCGGCTAAGTAGAGAGGAGTCGCACCGAAATACCTACTAATACTTATGTCTACGTCTACTCCCTTTTCTAGGCACTCCCTGACAACTTCAAGCCTGCCAGTCTTAGCAGCATCATGGATGCGTCTAATAGGGTTAATAGCTATCCGCCAATAGATGAAAACCCCAAACAGCAAAATGCAGCCATAGGCTAACTGAGCATTGAGGGACAGATCGGAGAAGCTCATATTGGGTTCAGACTAAGGTAATTAAAACGACAGCATCAGCTAATGGGCACTGAAATTCCTGTAGCAAATCCAAACTCAAAGACAATCCAATTTTGAATTCTGCCTACATTAGCCCAAACCTATTTATGACCGTAACTAAATCAATTAAATTTTAGCTGAGTTAGGTTCTAAGCTAGGATGCGAAAGGTTTGGCTGAATGCTTGGGGGTGTTTGTGCGTGTGTTCAAAACGGTGGCTGGTCTGCGCTGCTACCTGGAGCTACAGCAGTCGGGAGATGGGAGGGAAAGCAACGATCGAACCCCAGGGGTAGGGTTGGGTCTGGTGCCCACCATGGGCGCTCTGCACGCTGGGCATCTCAGTCTCATTCAGCGGGCGCGACAGGAGAATGCGATCGTCGTCGTCAGCATTTTTGTCAATCCCCTACAATTTGCCCCCACCGAGGATTTTCAGCAGTATCCCCGGACTTTGAACCAGGATCAGCACCTCTGCGAACAGGCAGGAGTCGATGTGTTGTTCGTGCCGACGATGGCAGAACTGGGCATCGCATCAGCACCCGCATCCGCAATGCCTCTCACCCAGGTTGTGCCTCTCGCATCAATGATGTCCGTTCTCTGTGGCAACTCTAGACCCGGACATTTTCAAGGTGTGGCCACGATCGTCACCAAACTGCTGCATTTAGTCCAGCCAAACCGGGCTTATTTTGGCCAAAAAGATGCCCAGCAGGTGGCGATTATTCAGCGATTGGTGACAGACCTAAACGTGCCCGTTGAAATTGTGCCCTGCCGCATCGTGCGGGAGCCAAGCGGCTTAGCCCTTAGCTCTCGCAATCAGTATTTAACCCCTGATCAAAAAATACAGGCGGTTGCCTTGTTTGCTGGATTGCAGCAGGCAGAGCAAGCCTTTCGCCAAGGAGAGCGCTCCCAGGAGGGTTTAGTGGCGATCGTCCAGCGCGAAGTGGCCGGAACCCCAGACCTGCAACTGGAATACGTGGAACTGGTGCATCCCAGAAGCCTGCTGCCCTTGGCCCGTATAGACGAGGCGGGATTGCTGGCAGTCGCTGCCCGTCTCGGCACAACTCGCCTGATCGATAATGTGATTCTGCGATGTCGGCAGCCGATCGTAGCGATCGATGGCCCAGCGGGAGCGGGGAAATCCACCGTCACGCGCTTGGTGGCTGAAGCGCTGGGACTCTTGCATTTGGACACGGGGGCGATGTATCGCGCTGTGACTTGGCTCGTGCTTCAGGCAGGAATTCCCCTAAACGATGTGGTGGCGATCGCCGAATTGGTCAGCCAGTGCCAAATTGAACTCAGCAGTCAAGATCACCCAGCCAGAGCGGGAGCCGCACAACCAACTGTGATGATCAATGGTCAAGATGTGACAGAGGCGATTCGGAGTCAGGATGTGACAGCGCAAGTGTCGGCGATCGCAGCCCAGGCAGTCGTGCGGCGAGAACTGGTGAAGCAGCAGCAAAGCTATGGGTGTCGGGGCGGCATTGTCGCTGAAGGGCGAGACATCGGCACCCAGGTCTTTCCTGATGCTGAGTTGAAAATCTTCCTCACTGCCTCAGTGCAGGAACGGGGCCGCCGTCGCCAGCAAGACCTCAAAGACCAAGGCAAGCCAGAAATCAGCCTAGATGACCTGGAGCAAACGATCTATGAGCGCGATCGAAAAGACAGCACCCGCGCCCTCTCTCCCCTCCGCCAAGCTGAAGACGCGATCGAAATCCAAAGCGATCGACTAAGCATTACCCAAGTTGTCGAGCAAATCGTCAACCTGTATCATTCAAAACTTTTATAAAAATTTTACAGAAAATCTTCCTGTAGAAGGTTTGCTGTCAGCATTCAAAACTAGTAAGCTCACGCTAGTCAGCGGCTTAATTCGTTGTTCAAGCGATTTATCTATCGCTGGATCAATATTCCCTAACAACACTAGAATTAGGTTGGAGTTTTGAGAACATCTTATCGCTGTACAGGCGAAGCATAAGGTGTGAGATCTCAGATTTGAGTTCAATTTAGTTCTTAATTCTTAATTTGCAAGTGACTTGTGGAACCCCTAGCGTTTTTACTGATAGCGTTTTTATTGGGATTGGCGATCGGTCTGGCGCTACTGGCTTGGAAACAAGTCCAATTTCATCACAGGTTGCTCAACCTCTCGCAATCTTTGGGGATCACTCCCTCACCTCGATCGCGGCGCTTGTCCGAGCAATTAAAATTAGCCCTTATTGAGCAACAGCAAGCCTGCCAGGAACAGCAGCAACAGCTTAAAACCTATAAATTGTTGCTCCAATCTGCTCCCATTGGATATGTCCAAGTTGATGAAGACAATCAACTGACATGGTGTAATCCCCAAGCCTGTAGCTTACTGGGGATTCAATACTCAGAGCAGGCTAAACCCCGCTTGCTCTTAGAAATTGTGCGTTCCTACGAGCTAGATCAGTTAATTGAACAAACGCGAAACGTCCAGCAGCCTTCCCAGCAGGAATGGACTTTCCACCTTGTATCTCCTGATATGTCTGCTCTGTCTCGCCAGATCGTTTCGCCGCTACGGGGCTACGGGTTACCCCTAGCCGAGGGACATGTGGGTGTTTTTCTAGAGAATCGGCAGGAAGCAGTCATGCTAGCCCAACAGCGCGATCGATGGACTTCAGACGTGGCCCATGAGTTGAAAACGCCCCTCACCTCCATTCGTTTGGTCGCTGAAACATTGCGATCGAGGCTTGATCTCCCGTTACGAGGCTGGATCGATCGTCTCCTCAGTGAAACCATTCGCCTAGGCACACTCGTTCAAGACCTGCTAGATCTCAGCCAAATGGAAACCAAAGCTGCGGGTTCTCTCAGCATGAAGCCCTTCAACTTGCCAGAATTGATTCAGTCGGCATGGATTAGCCTAGAGCCGTTAGCGCGGAAGAAACACATCCAGTTAGATTACATAGGGGCAAACAATCTCGTCCTTCAAGCTGATGAACATCGCCTCTACCGCGTCCTCATTAATCTTCTAGATAACAGCATCAAGTACAGTCCACCCCGCCAACACATTAGAATTCAAGCTAATCTGCAATCAACAGCTGATCCCCCTTTCATTTCCTTAGAAGTGATTGATGCCGGCCCTGGTTTTCCTGAAAGTGATCTGCCCTACGTTTTTGAGCGATTTTATCGGGCTGACCCATCTCGATCGCGACCCAAGGTTGATGCTTCAGAGGTAGGCATTGAGCAGAATAGACTTGTGCCCCCCCTTGATCCCCTACCTGGTTCGCAGCATACGAGCAGCAGTGGCTTAGGGTTGGCGATCGTGCGACAAATCATTGAAGCCCATCGGGGATCAGTGAGCGCGAGTAATCATCCTGAAACGGGAGGAGCCTGGATTCAAATTCAGTTACCGTGTCAGCAGCCTACTCTAGCAACAAGACTTTAAATTGCTTGATTCTGGTTCGTATTCCTGTAACATTTGTACATCAGAAGCAGATCACTCTGATTTCTGTAGCCCTCAAACATTCCCATGGAAGAGAGACTACAAAAGATCATGTCCCAGTGGGGCATTGCATCCCGTCGCCATGCGGAGTCAATGATTCTTGACGGACGGGTACGTCTCAATGGTAGAGTTGCCCAGTTAGGACAAAAGGCTAACCCCAGTTTTGATGCGATCGAAATTGATGGCGTGCTTGTAAAACCTACAAATCGTCCATCCCTTATCTACTTATTACTCCACAAACCAGCGGGTATTGTTTCTACATGTCATGATCCCCAAAATCGTCCGACTATTCTTAACCTGCTTCCCCCGGAACTACAGTCTTGCCAAGGAATTCACCCCGTTGGCAGATTAGACGCAGATTCCACAGGTGCGCTGTTACTCACAAACGATGGTGCTTTCACATTTCGACTAACCCATCCTTCCCATCACATTTTTAAGACCTATCATGTTTGTGTACAAGGACATCCCTCTCGCGATACTGTGTATCAGTGGCAACAGGGAGTTGATTTAGCAGGAGTCAAAACCCTACCTGCTTCTGTGAGCGTACTGAGCCAAAATCCTACCCATACGTTGCTTGAAATCAAACTAGCAGAGGGTAGAAATAGACAAATTCGGCGAGTTGCAGAACAATTGGGGCACCCTGTAATCAGTCTTCATCGAACGGCGATCGGCTCTATTCACCTAGACCCTTTACTCAGCGGTCATGTCCGCCCCCTCCAGCTTTCGGAACTTCACTCTCTGCAAACTTCAACTGAAAGAATAGTAGCCAGACATCATGCAGACCGGTAAACGTGCTAGCAGACAACGACCTCAGCGAAAGCGCCAAGCTCAACAACTTGAGCAAGATCGTGTTGAAAAAATGACAATCCTGGGATCGCGTTTGCGGCAAGTGCGCTTGCAACAAGCGATTTCCCTAGAACAGGTGGCAGCCCAAACCAAAATTCAACAACGCTTACTGAATGCTTTAGAAGAAGGCAGGATGAGTGATTTACCTGAGCCAGTTTACGTTCAAGGCTTTATTAAACGATTTGCAGAAGTTCTAGGGTTGGACGAGCCAGAATTTACCGATGTGTTCTCTGGAAACGCTCCCCTGCGCTCTGTCAAGCAGTCTTGGCGGAGTTTGCCAGCGGCTCAACTGCGACCCATGCACCTCTATGCGGTTTACATTTGCCTGATTGTGGGTGCGGTGAACGGGTTGTCTTACTTAATGAATCGCTCTAACGCTGAGATTGTGAGTCAAAACGTCCCCGCTCAGCCTGCTCTAAAGCAACCTAATGGGCAACCCAATGGGGTTAAAACTCCCAAATTCTTCATCGGGTCGCCCAATCCAGCTTCTGTAGCCGGAGTCACTCCTCAGAAGCCGATCGTGGCATCAGTGGCATCATCCGTTGTGGTTTCCAGCCCTGCTCCTGCGCCACAGCAAGTGCAGCCGCTCCAGCCTGTGCCCGCCAAACCCATCTCTGTGGCAGTGGTTCCAGCAGTCAGAACCACTGCCCGTCAACCACAACGTCCTACGGCGGTTCCGCAGCTACCTAAACCCCAGCCTGTTGTAGCATCCACTGGTCGGTTTACACCCCTCTCTCCTGCCCTAGCTAATCTGGTGCCGCCGATCGCTGACAACTTCCTCACAGCATTTAATCCCGGCAATAGTGCCCAGTCCTTGCATGTCAGTGTCACTCTCAAAGAAGTGTCGTGGCTACGAGTGACAGCGGATGGCAAAACAGAGTTTGAAGGACTCTTACCTGAAGGCACTCAGCGTGAATGGGGAGCTAAAACCCAGTTAACTCTACTTGCTGGCAATGCGGGTGGAGTCCTGGTTTCTCTCAACAACGGACAGACAAAACAGTTGGGCACTCCAGGTTCTGTAAAGGAAGTAACCTTTGAAGCCGGGTCACAAGCTGCTCAGAATACCTTCCCCCGGAAACAGGATGTGGCAAGTAATTTTGGCTTGCTAGATTTTACTCCTGCATCCCTCCATACCCAGTTAACTCTAAATATAGTAAATTAATGCCTTGCCCCTTGGTGTTGTAAGGAGACTTCTGAGAAAGATGCTACCGCTGTAGGGACGAAGCACACGCTACGCGATCGACCCTACAGTGGAACGGTTCTACATTATTCAATTCACAACTCTTAGTAACCAGGCAAAGAGATGTCTTGAGGCTACCATTGATAGCAATAATACTTCTCGGACGTAGCGAATTACCAGGAGAAATGTGTGCCAAGTCCAAAATTAGTTTTTAGCTCTTTAGTTGCCTCTTTGCTTCTAATTGGTACGGGCAATCTCAAAGCAAATGCTCAATCTGCACATGATTGGGTAGAGCAAGCGTTGGGACGCTATCAAAGCCAAATTTGGGGCGGCGATCGTCTCTTACCGGGGACAACAGAATTTAGGAAAACTGGGAGCAGTTCTATAGAAGGTCGCTACACGATGAATGAGCAAGGAAAATCGGTTCCGGGTAGTTTAGCTCAATGTCAAGCAATTCAAGTTCGTGTCATGCGTTGTGTCTGGAATGACAAATATGGAACTGGAAATCTTGAAGTCACCTTCTCGGAAGATTTTTCTATTTTTAATGGATACTGGGGAGAAGGAAGCTCAGAACCCGGATTTCGCTGGAGTGGCTCACGATAGAGCATCCTAGCAATTCGCTCGGTGCGGACTAACGAAAACCTTTAGGGGCTTGCGTCAACGTAAATTGCCAATCAAGATTTATGACATGGGCACGCTTCACTTTGCCCAGCCCATCCTAGTCAGAGTTTTTTTGTAACTACTCAGGCTTCTAACATAATGTGAGGACTGCCCTCATCCCCCAGCCCCTTCTCCCCAGGGAGAAGGGGAGCCGGATTGAAGTCCCTATCCCTAGGGAGAGGGATTTAGGGTGAGGGCAGGCTGAGTAGTTACGTTTTTTTATTAAACTGCAACGCCCTTAATGCATAGTGACGGTTAGTTATAGCCGTTTGAGCAAAACGTTCCCAGCGCTCTTGCATTAAAGAAATATTATGGATTTCATCAGCGACCTGATACATCGTCATGAAAGAGGGAAAACTAGTAAGTGAAGTCTCAACTGATGGCGTTAAGAACTCACTCAATTACTGAATCCTAGGAGATTAAATCATGGCTGTTGAAAAAGTAAACTCTTCGTCTAGCTTGGTCGAAGTGATTGACCGCATTTTAGACAAGGGCATTGTGATCGATGCATGGGTACGGGTTTCTTTGGTGGGAATTGAACTGTTGGCGATCGAAGCCCGTATTGTCATTGCCTCCGTCGAAACCTACTTGAAGTATGCCGAAGCAGTTGGGTTGACTGCTCAAGCTGCTGTGCCTGCTAGCTAGTAGTAGAAAGCTAAGGGGTAAATATCGGTTTACCCCTTGCACTTGAACAAAAAGAATAGGTATGGGCCGAGAGCATCCCCTGTATAAGGTGGCTGCAACAATCCTTGATTTCTTTTACGGTAAGTTTTATGATTTTGAACGCAGAGTGGCAAGCGCAACGACAACAGCGCCAGCAGGTGACAGCGCAACGGCAGCAAGCAGTGCAAGCGAATCTCGATCGGGTGCGGCAGGAACTCCGGGCACAAGCTACGGAGACACGCCACGGGTTAGGGCAATTCCGCGACCAGTTGCTGCAAGATGGTGAACAGAGCAAGCGGTTGAGATTAGAATCCCGGCTTCAGCTACAGCAAGAAACCCAAGCATTTCTAGACTCAGCTAGGGAGCAACGGCAGACTCAAGCAACGGATGTGGCTCAACAATTGGCAGCGTTTGCTCAATCGCTTCAGCAGCAGACGACTCAATTTTTGGCGGCGGCCCATGCAGAACGATCGCACCTCGCTCAGCGATTGACCCAAGATTTACAGCGGTTTCATCTTAACTTGAGTGACGAAGTATCCCGACTCCGGCAGGGCTTCCACACCTTGCTAGAGGAGATGGGAGAAGATACAGAAGCCCGTCGGCTTGATGTACATCATCGCTTGCACGTCATCCATCAGCAGCGTGTCCTGAGCCACATGCGGACAACGGAAGCTCTGATGACGTTTGTGGAAACGCTGCGCCTCAATGTCCACGATCTACTGCAACAGATGACGATCGATCGCCAAGATCAAGCAGTGGAGGTGCAACAAACGCTCAGCCACCATCGAGCAACCCGACACGCCAATGTGCAGTCCCTATTTGAGAATTTGGCGGTATTTCGAGACCAGCTACAGAAGCAACGGGCAAATTTGCGGGCGATCGTTTGGGACGATGCCTCAGATTCATCAAACGTTGAGTCAGGTGTTGAGCCAGATCAAGTTGTTCAATCTGTAGTGCCGCGCCCCTTAGTGGTGTCGGTGGTTTCCCCACCCCCTGCCAGTCCTCAGCCCACTGTTGTGCCGCCGAAGCCCTTAACTCCGGGCATCCCAGCAACGATCGCGGCAATTCCTGCCATCAAGCCTGTGGTAGCTGAGGTGAAATCAGCCCCCATCAAACCAGCCCCAATTGAATCAGCCTCCATCAAACCAGCCCCCATCAAATCAGCCTCCATCAAACCAGCCCCAATTGAATCAGTCCCAGTCAAATCGGCTCCCACCGAACTAGCTCCGAGCGAATTGGACGAGATTACAGATGTGGAAAAGCAAGTTTACAACCACCTACAGCAATTTCAGGGGGCGCGGCTCGTCGAGATTGAAGCCGTGGTAGGTCTCAATCGCTTCCAGGCAGTCGATGCCCTGCGGTCTCTGATGAAACGGGGATGGGTGATGCAGCGCGATCGAATTTACTCCATTCAAGAGGATATAACTCTGTGACCACAATTCTTCGAGCCTCTCCCCGCCGATTTGTTAGCACTCCCGCCGTAGAGCGCGTCGCCCTGCGGGCCCTGCGCTATCTCCAGTCGGGGTTCTCCGTGCATTTGCGGGGGCAGGCAGGTACAGGGAAAACCACCCTAGCCCTCCACCTGGCTGATCTCCTCAGCCGTCCCCTGATGCTGATATTTGGGGACGATGAATTTAAAACCTCTGACCTGATTGGCAATCAATCTGGCTACACCCGTCGTAAGGTTATCGATAACTTTATCCACAGTGTCGTCAAAGTGGAAGATGAACTGCGACAAAATTGGGTGGATTCCCGGCTCACCCTGGCGTGCCGAGAAGGGTTTACGTTGGTCTACGATGAGTTCAATCGCTCTCGCCCAGAAGTGAATAATGTGCTGCTTTCGGCACTAGAGGAAAAGTTGCTGGTGTTGCCACCTAGCAACAATAAGTCGGAGTATATTCGGGTGCATCCCCAGTTCCGCGCGATCTTCACCTCCAATCCCAAGGAGTATTGTGGGGTTCATGATACCCAGGATGCGCTGATGGATCGATTAATCACGATCGATATGCCAGAACCGGATGAGTTGACCCAGCAGGAAATTCTGGTGCAAAAGGTGGAGATCGATCGCCCCGCAGCGGCGTTGATTGTAAGCATCATCCACGCATTTCGCCTGCAGACTGATACAGATAAGTCTTCGGGTTTGCGGTCTGCGTTGTTTATTGCCAAGGTGTGCCAGGAACACCAGATTGACATTTCTGTGGATAATCCAGAGTTTCGGGACGTGTGCCAGGATATTCTGCTCTCCCGCGCCAACTTGCCTCTGGACGCAGCTAATCGACTACTGTGGGCGGTGTTTGAGGAATTTGTCGTCGCTGAGGGGGAAGCGATCGATGAGGAGATCTATATGTTGGTGCCGTTGACTGGGCCTAACGAGTCATTGGAGCCTGATTTAGCTGAACTTGAGGAATTACCGGAATCTGAGGGATTACCGGAACCGCAACTTGAAGCGCCCACAGCCGTCACTGAGGAGCCGATCGCTCCTATTCCCATGCTTACTGACTCTACCTTGACACCACCCTCCGAAGCAGAATTGGCAGCATCAGAAGTAGAAGCAGCGCCAGAAGCAGCGCCAGACGACCTGCTCCCCCCGCCCCATTTGCCCCACGAGCAAGCGGTTTATAGCTATCTGCGGCAATCTCATAGTGCCCGTGTTTCTGAAATTGAGAAGGCGCTGGGCATCAATCGCTTTGAGGCGGTTAACGCCATTCGCACCCTATCCCACAAAAAGTTGGTAACCGAGCGGGGCGATCGGATTCATCTCACCGCCACTTAATCTTTCAGAGTCAATTCTTCTGCCCTTCGTGCCCCTTTGTCTTCCCCAACCATGAACTCCCTGTCCCAGCCGCGCTCCGCCAGTCCCAACCGCATCATGCCCACCGCCACCCAGGGGTCTACCTTGGCAGACGTGTTAGAACGAGTGCTGGATAAGGGGATCGTCATTGCTGGCGATATCTCTGTTTCCGTCGGCTCCACGGAACTGCTCAGCATTCGCATTCGGCTCCTTATTTCGTCAGTAGATAAAGCCAAGGAAATGGGGATCAATTGGTGGGAAAGTGATCCCTATCTGAGTAAGCAACCCCTAGCCCTTGCCGCCGCCGAGTCAGCCGCCGAAGTTATCAGCCTTCAGGAACGAATTTCTAGCCTGGAAACCGAATTGCGGGCTATGCGCGACACAACGATCGCCCCAGCCAGCTTAACTGCCGAGTTGTGAGCTCCAAATCCCCTACAGACGCACGCACGAAAGCAGAAAAATACTCTTGTAAGTGGGATAAAAGGTTGAATTCACGATCGCAAGGGGGGTAAGCGCCTCTTGTCCGCTCACGCTATTTCTACGAAACTTACTTAATAGGACTTACACAGTCAGCGTTCAGAGCTAGACAATCTTACACAACCAAGGGGCTTAAGAAGATTTCTAGAAAAGTTTACACTAGGCACCGGAAGGGCGAAGCATCCGGGCAATGACCTTTTAGTCGATTCAAGGCTCTGTCTGCCGGATGCTTCGCCCCTACAGGGGTAACATCTTTCTCGGAAATCTCCTAAACGCCCTCACTAGGTTGTGCATCAGTTCTAATGAGGAACGATCGGAGTCAAGAATTCTGAGAAATTACGCTAACTCAATCAAGATGTGCTATTTCTAAGGGGCAAGATGAGACCCCACCCAACGCTTCAGCAAAGATCAGACTCCTCATGTCGAAAGTGGACGAGCGCAATGCTCTCTCTGAACTCAATCCAACCCCATCTACCCCGCCTGCCCCAGAGTCTCTCAACAAGCAGGTGAGACGCTCTCCTGGATTGGCGCAGTGGTTTCACCAAGCGATCGGCTTACAGCAGATTCGGGTGCAAGTTCGCTGTCGGGGGAATGCGCTTCATATTCTGTGTGAAGGGGTTCATTGTCCTGATGCAGCGGTCATCACATCTCGATTAATTCGATCGATCGCTGTCACCAATGTGGCAACCTTGCTCCCCCCAGACCAACCCCCGATTTACCAGATTTTTCTCTACGGTCGTGCCCTGAAAGAGGTGCGCCCCCGGTGGACTGAGCCTGTCTACTTAAATCAATTAGACCGCTACTTGGAACAGTTGGACTCTGGGGAGCAGCACAAGGCAGCGGCACAAAAAGCAGCGGCACAACTGGCGGCAGAGCGATCGGTTGCCCACAGTCCAACTGTCAGTTTTCCCATCGCTGCTCCCCAAAATTCCCAGCTTCAAAAAGCCCAGGATTTAGTCACCCCAGAGCCAGAACGCACCCTAGCCAACGATCGCCAACCAGAGCGTCGGCAACCCATTCGACCTGCTTCGTCCCTTGCCCTTCAACCTTCTCTGAGTTCAGCCTTAGTGGTGTCGAACCGCAGTCTGGCGTGCCAGGGACAACCAGAAGCCATTGCCAGTTACCTAAGCGAGACGATGAGCCGCCTGGGAGTAGCTGTGCGGGTTAGTGCCAAGGCGATCGAGTGTGAGCCGGGTGTGTCCCTAGAGCAACGGAATTTGCGACTTTGCATTGTCTGTGAGTCGTCCTACAGTCCTGAGCCAGCGATGATTGCTGAGCCGATCGCCCAGCAATTGCGGCAGTTGAATCTGGAAAAATTCCGCGATGCGGTCATTTTTAGCCAAGTTCAGGGAGAAGCGCGGACAGACTGGACGCTGCGAATTGACCTAACGCCGCCTGAGGAAATGCTGCGGGAGTGGGCCCGGTGGGGAGATGTGGAGTCGATCGCCCTGCTACTCAACCAGTCCTTGAAAGGAGAAACCCTTCAAGTTACGGCTTCTCTGAAAGAAGTGACCCTGCACATCGTCTGTGAGCGGGTGCAACTGGGGGCAACTCAACAGTTAGACCATGTCCGCCCGGTGTCTCCATCGGAGGAACCAGAAGCAAATCTGGCGGTTTCAGAGCAGCAGCGCATCATGGGGATCATCACTGAGCTATTGGAGACGATCGCTCCCCAGGCTATCCATGCGGCAGCAATCTACGGACTACCCGTCTCCCCCACTGATTCCAGGGCAGAAACCCCCGCCTGGATTGAGTGGCTGACCCTCCCTGCTGCCAATTCCCCTGCCCTAGCTGAATCTGCCTTCGCGTTGGCGAAACAAGGGGATCAGCCAGCCCTGATTTTTCTGTTGAATCGCTTACTCAACCCCGATTTGAAGTGGCGCTTGGCGACGGGTGGCATTCGCGTCCAAGCCCTGTACAAAGATGATCTCCTGCACATCATGGGGGATGCGCCCATTTGCCCCTACCAGAGCCAAGTGGGGCCAGCGGTCACTCAACTCCTCAAACAGTTGCAGATTCCCCACCTTGCCGGAGTGCGCGTCTACGGCCGTCGGTCAGGGCACAAGCGCCCCTTTTGGAGTTACGGCATTGACTTTAAATCGCGCAGCCGCCTAGTTCCAGAGGCGATGCCAGAGTTTGCCGCGTCTGATGCCTACGTTGCTGACTTGCTGGGCGACCCAGACACAGAAGTTCTGCGCCCAGAGCTAACGCCCCAGGATCTGCAAACCAAGCTGTCTCGTCTGACTCAGCAAATTGTGGAGGCGATTCAGCAGAGCTTAGTCCGATCGCACCTGTTTGCACTAAAAACCGAGGACTCCTTGCCCCAAGCATGGAAGCTATCCGATGAAGCAGAAAATAATCAATTTGTCTTTCCCCGCGCCAACTACCGGGGAGCCAAGGTTGCTTTGGTGTGGAGTGCCTTAGGACTGCTGCTCACGGTGCAAGCCGATGTCATTTTGGGACAAATACTGCACAGGCGGGCTGAAACTGCCAAGACAACTGCCCTTGCCCCTGCGTCCAAGATTCTGCATGGGCCGATCGTCACCAATCCCTCTGATCCGGCTGTAGCCTCAGATCCGATCGTGCAGCCCCAAATTTCCCTTCGCAAGTCGAGCAGCGATCCCACTGCCTTCAATCCATCGGACTTCACTCAGCCCGGCAGTGTCAGCAGTGTGGTCAGCAGCATCCCCGATGATGGCACTCCCTCGGCTAAAATTCTACGGGCAGAAGCGCTCAAACCCAAGGTTTCCACCACCCAGTTGCTGGCTGCCAAGCTTTCTCCTTACCCCACCTTTAATAGCCGGCAGTTGGATGAAAAGTTGGCGCTTTATTACCAACACTTAGCCGAATCTGGCCCCCCTGACATCTTGATTGTGGGCAGTTCTCGCGCTCTGCGTGGCATCGATCCCGTCGCTCTCCAAAAAGCATTGGCGGCTCAGGGCTATCCCGGACTCACTATTTTTAACTTTGGGGTGAATGGAGCGACGGCCCAGGTGGTGGATGTGCTGTTGCGCCAAATTCTGACTCCGGCTCAAATGCCCAAACTGATTTTGTGGGCTGATGGGGCGAGAGCCTTCAACAGCGGTCGAGTAGATGTGACCTATAACGCGATCGTGGTGTCTGCGGGTTACAAAGCGCTAACCAGCGGTGCCGCCCTGCTTCCCAACAAAGCCGCCCAAACCAGCGCCGCCAATGCTCCCGTTGCCCCGTCTGGCACCTCTGGCGCTGCTACCACCGAAACTCAAACCTCTCTGACTGCCAGCTATCAGGAAATCAATACCCTGTTGAATCAAAAACTTGCGTCCCTCTCCGCCACCTATGGTCAACGCGATCGGCTGAAGAACCTCTTACAAACGGGAACTGCCAGTCTAGTTCCGAAGCCAAAGTTGACCCTGGAGCAGCTAATCCTGGAGCAGAGCCGATCGGTTTTGCCCACTGCCACCTCGCAACAAACGGCGGTGCCAGCGATCGACCAAACCTATGCCGTTGATTTTGATGGATTTTTGCCCCTATCGGTGCGCTTTAATCCTGCGACGTATTACCAAAAATATTCCAAAGTGTCGGGCGACTTTGATGGCGACTACGAAGCCTTTCAACTAGAGGGCAAGCAGACCCAAGCATTGGACTCACTGCTCAAGACAACCCAAACCTACAAAATCCCACTGGTATTCATCAATTTACCTCTTACGCAAGATTATCTCGATCCTGTGCGGAGTGCCCACGAGGAAGAGTTCCAGCAATACTTACTGCGCGTGGCTACAGAAAAGGGCTTTGTCTTTCGGAATCTGGCTGAATTGTGGCCAACGGCAAATGACTACTTCTCTGACCCCAGCCACCTCAACCGCTACGGAGCCTATGAAGTCTCGAATCATTTGACCCAAGACCCCATGATTCCCTGGCCCCGATCGCCCCAGCGGTAACTTAACATACGAATAGTCTTGGGCTTAATCGGCTACCTTGGTTTGGATGCTGAAGGGTGAAGGGTTATCCCGCCGTGGACTACTAGTGTTCTGTCAAGAAAATTTTGAGGGGTCGAAGACCTTCAAAATTTAATTCCAACTAACCTCCCAGCTTTCAGCTACCCGTCAATTAATGATTGACAGACTACTAGTACAGGCTGGCAGAAGCAAGTGGATAGCACTCAAAACTCAAAACTCAAAACTTAAAACTCAAACCAATCCCCCTAACGGGTCAGAAACTCCTGCCAAGCTGTCTTTGCCCCAGAGCAACCGCGTTAGCCGATGACATATCCACTCTTTGCCAACCGGGTCGCGGTGCTAGCCACAATGCACCGGAAAGAAACCGTGATTGCACCTATTTTGGAACGGGAGTTGGGCATCCAGCTTCAGGTTCCCCCCAATTTGAATACGGATCAATTTGGCACCTTTACCCGCGATCGTGACCGATCGGGTGACCAGCGATCGACCGCACGTCTCAAGGCAGAAAGCGCCCTGGAACTTACCGGCGAACGTTTGGCGATCGCCAGTGAAGGAAGCTTTGGTTCCCATCCCGGCTTGCCGATGATTGCCTGCAATTGTGAACTAGTTGTCTTAGTGGATAGCCTTCACACGCTAGAAATTGTGGGTCGAGTCATTTCCACAAAAACCAACTACAGCCATACCACCGTTCGGAGTGTGGAAGAAGCCCAGATTTTTGCTCAACGTATCGGCTTTCCAGAGCATGGTTTGGTTATGATGCCCCACTCATCGACTAAAAATCCAGATGAAATTGTGAAGGGGATTGTCTGTGAAGCGCAATTGCTAACCGTGGTGACTGATGCGCTGCGACGATCGCCGACCCTTCACCTAGAAACCGACATGCGGGCACTCTACAATCCAACTCGCATGAATACGATCGCCCAAGCTACCCTCAACCTCGTTAGCGCGATTCAAAGTACCTGCCCCAACTGCACCTATCCCGGTTTTGAGCTAGTCGATCGCCAACCCGGTCTGCCCTGTGCCCTGTGCCATTTTCCAACCGCCCTCACCCGTGTTGCTATTTATCATTGCCAACATTGCGGCTTTCGCCAAGAACACCTGTTTCCCGATGGCATCGAAGTCGCTGATCCAGCACAGTGTGCTTACTGCAATCCGTAATGGTGATTGGACTGATTGGATATAGAATCCCTCACCTTCAATAGCAAAATCTGATGGATTTAATGGATTGTTGAGGGGGCTGAAGGGCTGCAACCTTAACAATCGATCGCCCCCAAAAAAAGCTATAACAGATTGGAGAACAGGTGTGATTTCTGGGGTGTTTACACTGAGCGACAAGCAAATCTCTAACAAGGGGTAAGCATTTAAGGTCTTTAGCTCATTTGCTCTATAATCTTTGGATTTCTGACCTACTCCGCTATTGATTCTGGTTATATTCCAACCTTTTCGAGTGTATTCCAACTCCATCTGCTACAGACACTCTTTTTCTACCAGAGCAATTTGAGCTATTTCGAGACATTCAAGCAAACTATCTGATCGCGATGCACCAGCTAGAAAAGGCTTCCAGAACTGTCTGTGAATTTCTGAATCGATACGATTGCTTTGCCCTCATCCAAAAGCCTCTATTTTCTAAAGATGATTGACTAATTCGTGTTCTGCGACTCTAGGTGTGAAGTAGAATCGAAAGCAATCATTGTCCTAAGGACTTAACCGTGACAATTCCAACATCTTATCTAAAAACCTTACCTCAAGCTGATGCAGTCACATTTGTGGACTCATTGCAAAAAGTGAAAGCGCACTTACAAGATGAACTGGAGGGGATGAACGCCCAGTTACATCAAAAAACCCAGCAGCTTGAAAGTATTGAAGCTATTTTGGCTGAAGCTGTGTCGATCGGCGTGGTTGCCAATGATGCGATCGTACCCCCACCCATGGAAACAACTACTGAGTCCCAGGATGCAAGCGCTTACTCGGCTCTAGATGCACCTAGGGTAACCAGTCACGCTCCAACTAACATGATAGGTGAGGCTGATAGTGCGATCGGTGCCTCAACTCAACCCAGGGGAGGTCGCCGTCCCGAAGCTGACCTTAAACCCCAACGACGCGGTAATCAAAAACCAGCCACAGCGAAAGCCAAGCCGCCTAAATCATCAATCCATGAAGACAGTCAGCAGCGCGAGTCAGGAGAGGGGAGAGAACTAGGGCAATTTCTGCAAGCCGAGTTTCGAGACAAGTTGTTGATTGCATCGATCGCCCAAGTGTTGAGCAATTCTCAAGAGCCGCTGGAGACAGATGACATCATGGCAGAGTTGTATGCGGGCTTGTCTAGTAAGGACTACAACCGCGCCAAGCGATCGGTTGCCAACCTGCTCTCCCTCGGTAAGCGCAAGGGGAAATGGCAGAGTGTGGGCAGAGGACGTTATACCGGCAATTGAGTTGCGATTACCTGAAGCCCAATGACTCCATCCAGCAATTAGCGATCGTTTTTACATCTCCTATCACTAGTGCAGAGTCAACGCTTAATTTTGGGGTAGACGCATCTGAAAAGAACTGTGTGGTTTAAGGCTTCCAGAAATTGCCAACTCTAATTCTCAGTTGTGACGCTGCACTAGTGGTTTATCAATCATTAATTGACGGGTAGCTGAAAGCTGGGGTGTTAGTTGGAGTTGAATTTTGAGGGTCTTCGACCCCTCAAAATTTTCTTAACAGACCACTAGTGGTTTGTCAGGTTTCAATTTGTGAGTCTGGGATTGGTAAGGGGTTGTGATTCTGTGGGTTTTCAACCCACAGAATCACTCTTAACAGACCACTAGTGCAGGCTGACAGAAGTAAGTGGGTAGCACTCAAAACTCAAAACTATCCCCCCAACGGGTCAGAAACTTCCGCCAAGCTGCCCTAGCAGTGCCTCATAGTTACCCATGAACCAGACATATGTCGCTGGGAGTTAGGAATGCTGAACCCAGGGAGTCATCCACTGCGACAAGACTTTGAACCCATAGTCTGTCAGCAATCCAATAACTCCAATAATGGCGATTACAAATAGCACTTTGTCGGTTTGCAAAAAGCGTTGGGATTGAACAATTCTGAATCCCAAGCCATTTTCAGCCGCGATCAACTCTGAAATCACGAGAAACGTCCAAGCCCCAGAAATGTTGACCCGCAGAGTATCCAAAATGCTTGGGACAATTGCAGGCAAAATGACACGGAACAGAACCGCTAATCGATTGGCTCCCAAGGTATACGCCACGCTCAATAGCTCATCGGGAATGAATTTCACAGCATCTGAAATCATGATCGCGTTATAAAAAACGATGCCGAAGAATATGATGATGACTCTCGTTATTTCTCCCAAACCCGCCCACACGATAATCAGCGGCACAAAGGCAACAACCGGCATATACCGAACGGTTCCCACTAGGGGGCTGAACAGGTTTTCCATGCTGTGGAACGTGCCCATCGCAATTCCGATCGGCACTCCCACTGCCGCCGCTGCTAGAAATCCCAGCAAAACTCGGTTGCAGCTAGAGAGGACATCCAAGATCAAGTTTTCTTCTCGGAACATATGAATCCCCGATTGCAGCACAGCCGTTGGAGTCGGCAGAAAAATTGGAGTTACCCAACCGCTGTAGCTCAAGGCTGACCACAGGCAAAAGGGAATAACCAAAGCGCTGATGGACAGGAGTAACCCTAGCCAGCGGGGAAAGCCTTGCCGGATGCTCCAAAACACTGAGAGTTTCAGGTAACGTTTGCGAGAGGTGGAGAGGGGTTTCAGCACAGGAATTCAAAAATATAGGAGTTTTAGATTATTGGAGTTTGTTGAGTGGACTAACTGTAGCAATCGCCACAACTTACAACTATAAACATCAATTAGTATAAGAAGATGTTTGTAGCGTTTTGCTACCAGCAATAAAGCATTCAAGAGCAAATAAAAATAAAACATTAAGAATAGAAAGTTCTCGATCACCGTAGATTCCTCTTATTGATTCTCTTATTAAAAAGGGCATCTTAATAAAAAGCTCTCTTAAAAAGGTTGAGGAAGGGAACTTGTAGTTTGGTTATGCTCCCCAGAAGAAGGTCAGAGAGTCAGAGATGACTAGGGGGTTAAAAGCCACGAACGAATATTCTTTGAAAACCTTTTGTAAGACGATAATTTAGATTGTCGTTAAAGTTTTTATTCATCGCTCCCACGGTTATTAGCATGGCTCAGTTGCCCTCTCAACCAAGTTTGCTCCTGGATCACTCCAGTCTGCCGCTAAGTTCTTTAGAATCTAACTGTGATATTTTTCGCTCATCCATGATGCCCAAGTTGGAAGTGCAGGGTTTGTTCAAGACTTTTTCACGCAAAGGTAAATCGATCGTTGCCTTAGAAAACATCAATTTACACCTTGGACCGGGAGAGTTTGTTTGCATTGTGGGGGCATCGGGATGCGGCAAATCGACCTTGCTCAATATCATTGCCGGACTAGTCCGTCCTTGTTCTGGCAAGGTGTTAGTTGATGGTGAGGCTGTGCCAGGTCCTGGTGCCGATCGCGGGATGGTATTCCAAAGCTACACCCTCTACGCTTGGTTAACGGTTGCTGACAACATTGCCTTTGGCTTAAAACTGCGCCGTTTACCCAAAGCTGAGGTGAAACAGCGGGTGGCTTATTATTTAGATGTGGTGGGATTGACAAAATTTGCCACTGCTTATCCAAAGCAGCTATCGGGTGGCATGAAGCAACGGGTGGCGATCGCCCGTGCCCTGGCGAATGAACCAGAGGTGCTGCTGATGGATGAACCTTTTGGAGCCTTAGATGCTCAAACCAAGGAGCAAATGCAACAGTTTCTACTAGAGCTATGGGAGCAAACGCAAACAACCATATTAATGATCACCCATGACTTGGAAGAATCTGTGTTTCTTTCGCAGCGAATTTACTTGATGAGTGCCCACCCAGGACGAATTAAGCAGGAATTTAAGATCCCGTTGCCCAATCAGCGGGATCTGGAAATGAAGCTATCCTCTGAGTTTATTCAAATCAAACGGGAAGTCATCCATGCTCTTCGAGATAGCTGTTAGATTACAATAATGGGCTTTCAGTATTTTCTAGAATTTCAGTATCTTTTAGAACTGAAGGCTGTTTAGCTCTTTATTTACATAGGTTGGATTTGGAGAGTATGATTTCTACAGCAATAAATTCTACGGCGACAAATCTTAGTCGTTATTTGCGTCAAAGCAAGCCACTCTGGAATGCTAGTGCATTGCTCTACACCCTGCTGGGCTATGTTGGAGGGATTGCACTACTATTTCCTGGGAATGTCTGGCTAAATGGCTTGGGTGTTGTGCTGCTGACTCACAGCCTGGTGCTTTCTGCCTACTTTGCCCATGAGTTTATGCATGGCACCCTCTTTGCAGAGCGGAAATGGAATGAGGTTTTCGGTAATTTAATGCTGTGGCTGAATGGGTCATGCTACGCCAGGTTTGAAGATTTGATGCGACTGCATATTGGGCATCATGTCAACCGGATTGACTATTGTCGGTTTGACTTAGCGGACTATTTGCGGGCATTGCCTACTCCAGTCCGATCGCTGCTGTTGGGATTAGAATGGTTATATTTTCCATCTCTGGCGTTTTTGCTTCGCTTTCGCTCGATGACGGCTCCCTTTTGGGATGAAACCCGCAAGGATGAGCGATTACGGACAACCCTCTTGCTGCTGGTTCGTGGGGGACTATTCACCCTTCTAGGCTTGGTTTCGTCTAAAGCCTTACTGCTCTACTTTCTGTCTTATATTGGTATGTTGACGGTGTTGCGGTTTGTAGATGCCTTCCAGCATACCTATGAGGTGTTTCCTTTAGGCTCACCGCTACCCAAGCGCGATCGGGCCCATGAACAGGCAAATACCTTCTCAAATCTGGTTTCTCAGCGCTACTGGTGGCTCAATTTGTTGCTGCTGAATTTTGGCTACCACAATGCCCACCATGAGCTAATGAAGTGTCCCTGGTATAGCTTACATGAGCTAGACAAAGAGCTATTTACGGGGGATGAAGTGCAGTACATTACCTTGCCAGAACTTTTAGGGAACTACCACCGCTACCGGATTTCGCGCATTTACTCTGGTCAGGGGCAGGCAGTTAATGAACAGGGCGATCGTCAACTGGAGACCTTTTATGGGGGCGCAGAGGTATCTTTTCTGGTGTTGCCTTCCTAAGGAGATTTCTAGAAAAGTTTATACCAGGCACTGGAAGGGCGAAGCATCCGGGCAATGACCTTCTGGTCGATTCAAGGCTCTGTCTGCCAGATGCTTCGCCCCTACAGGGGTAATATCTTTCTCGGAAATCTCCTAAATCATTCAGCATGAACTGTGTCTAATCTCAAGCCTGTCTGCGAAAATTGGTTTGTGACTCGCCAAGTCAACCCTGGACTCTACTGCATTAATGAAGTGCATTACTGGGAGTGGAATCGAGCCAACCTATGGCTGATCAAGGGTCAAACCCAAGATTTATTGATTGATACCGGGTTAGGTGTTGCCAGTTTGCGACAACATATCGCAATGCTCACTGATAAACCGCTGTTGGCGATCGCATCCCATGTGCATTTTGATCATGCAGGGGGCATCCACGAGTTTGATCAGATTGCGATTCATGCTGCTGAAGCCAATGCCCTCCGTTCTGGGGATAACGATGCAGCACTTTGTGACCCAGAATCAGGCTTGGTGCTAGACGAGCATTTTGCCGAACTTCCCTATCCTGGATTTACCGCAACTCAGTACAAGCTGCAAGGGGCTGAACCTACCCAGATTTTGCAGGAAGGAGATGTGTTGGATCTAGGCGATCGAGCCTTTGAGGTGCTGCATTTGCCAGGGCATTCGCCTGGATGCATTGCCCTATATGACTCCCAGCACCAGGAACTGTTTTCTGGCGATGTTATCTATGATGGCGACTTGCTCGATCAACTGCCGGGAAGCCATATTCCCTCCTATATCCAGACCTATGAGCGCTTACAACAGCTACCTGTGGAAACCATCTATCCTGGTCACTACCATACATTTGGACAAGAACGCTATCAGCAACTCATGGCAGACTATTTGGACACAAAACGTCAACCGGGATGTCCGGTAAATTCCATGCAAAATGATTCACTGAGTTTCGTGAAGCCTGGGGTCAATGACTAATTTCCCAGAAGGATTGGCAAGACTATTTGAGCAACCAGAATCAACTCCGCTCTTCGCCACATTAATGTCAGCGTTGGCGGAGGTTCTGCCCTGCGATCGATGCTTTCTTTACCAGCGCGATCCGGTGCAAGGTCAGGGAACAATTACCCACTGCTATTCCAAGGATGGGCAGGCGGATCAGTGGATTGGAGCCGATTGGCTGGAAGACTCCAATGCACCGCAAGATCCCCTCATGACGATCGCCCTCCGCATTCCTGAAGCTGTTTTTGTCAATGATGTGGAAACCGCAGGAGCCAACATTGTAAATCTGGAGTATGAGCGAGAAGTCTTTCGGCATCGGGCACTCATCCATGCACCCCTCTATCACGACAGCTTGTTAATTGGAATTTTGGAATGTTCTGTGTTTGATGCCCCGCGCCAATGGACAGAAGCCGATCGCTGCATCATCGCCAATTTACAAACCCTATTGGCTCCCCGCCTGAAACATAGCTCACAGGATAGTCTTGCCGCCATCCACCACAATTGAAGCCCCCTGCATCAATGCAGGGGCATCACTGGCTAAGAACAACGCAACTTGGGCAATTTCCTCGGGTTTTCCCAAGCGGCCGATCGGCATGGCACTAATCCCCTCTTGTTCAGCTTGGTTGGGATCGGCAGCCAAATCAAACTCTTGCTGTAGCAGCGGAGTTGCCACAGGCCCCGGACACAGGGCATTGATGCGAATATTGTCCTTGGCATATTCCAATGCCAACGCTCGCGTTAGGGACAGCACTGCTCCTTTGGTGGCGCAATAGGCAGCATAGAGAGGTTGAGCGACGATCGCCAACTCCGAGGCAGTATTAATGATCACGCCGCTGCCCTGCTGTTGCATGTGAGGGATGACCTGCTGACACAGATAAAATACCGACTTAAAGTTAACCGCAAAGATGTGTTCTAGGGTTTCGGCATTGGTTTGCGTAAAGGGACTCAAGATCAGAATTCCAGCATTGTTATAGAGAATATCAATCCGTCCTGCACGTTCATAGGTGTGGCGGATGACTTCGATGCAAGCGGATTCAGTTGACAAATCAGCGGCCAAAAAATGGAGCGATCGGCCCTTATCTTGTAGTTCAGCAATCAAGCTCTGACCTGCATCGGCATTGCGATCGACCCCAAACACGATCGCTCCCGCTTCTATAAAAAGGGTGGTGGCCGCACGCCCAATTCCCGACGACACACCTGTAATGAGAGCTACCTTACCGTCCAAACGTCCCATACCAACCTCATAAACGCTTCGATCGTATCCAAAACTAGGTTTTTGTATTCTTCATCACCTCCCACAGCCCTATTAGGAGCTATGAGAGTTATATATAATATGCAATCCATTGATTTTAATCCAGCATGAGTTCAGTATTGATGAGTTCTCTGAGTTGGGTTGCCTATCAGCAGCGGATGCAAGATGAAACCCTAGTCGTATTCATTCCCTGTGGCGCTCTGGAGCAACATGGGCCTCATTTACCCTTGGGAACCGATGCCTTGCTCAGTGCAGCGATCGCCCAATCCGTTGCCACAAAGGTAAATGGACTGGTGGCTCCCCCATTTAGCTATGGCTACAAATCTCAGCCCAAATCCGGCGGTGGGCAACATTTTCCCGGCACAACCAGCCTGGATGGGCATAGCCTCAGCCAAAGTATCCGGGATGTGGTTCGGGAATTTGCCCGTCATGGCATCAAGAATTTGGTCATCGTTGATGGGCACTACGAAAACCAATGGTTTCTAACCGAAGGGATCGATCTGGCACTCCGAGATATTGGCTCCTCTCACTCAATTCGCATTATGCGCTTGGAGTATTGGGATTTTTGCACGGAAGCAACCCTAAATGAGGTCTTTCCCCATGGCTTCCCTGGATTTGCCCTAGAACATGCAGCCGTCATTGAAACATCACTCATGCTCCACTACTATCCAGATTTTGTTCACCTTGACCAGATTCCTGATGACCCACCTGCTAACTTTCCACCCTATGATATGTATCCTGCTTGTTCCCATTGGGTGCCTGCCTCTGGTGTGCTATCTTCTGCCAAAGGGGCCAGTGCTGCCAAGGGAGCATTGATGGCAGCACAAATTACTGAAAGCATTGCCAAAGCTGTGCTAAGTGAGTTTAATTAATCGTGGTTCCATCCATGCTTTTCGCCCGTAGCTTACGTCCCAAAGAGTATGCTGCGCCCCTACCCGATCTCGAACTGATTGAATTCGTGGTTCTGGGCAGGATTATGTTTTAGTTTCTTGCAAATAGATCAGTAAGTGTTCGCAGTCAAGATGTTCCATTTTACTTCAGGATTATTTTATCTATGAATTTGCCTAAAATTTCCCGTTGGACACGCCGACAAACCCTGTGGATGCTGAGCGGCGCGATCGCAGGCGCTGGACTACATGCCTGTTCTAGCCCTTCCCCAACTCCCTCGGATCAGTCTTCTTCCCCGGCAAATTCATCGACTAGCCCCGGCCCGATGTCTGCCTCTATGGGCATCACAACGTGGATTGGTAATACACCGCTGTACATTGCCCAGGAAAAAGGATTTTTCAAGGATTTGGGATTGGATCTGAAAATTAAAGTATTTGATTCGGTGGCGCAAGGGTTTCCAGCGTTTACCGCTGGACAATTGGATGGACTTGCCCCAGTCACGTCTGAAGCTGTAACCCTGGCTTCCAAAGGTTTAGACTTCCGGATCGTGGTGGTGGAAGATACCTCGGTGGGTGCCGATGTGATCCTGGCCCGGAACAGCATTGGCAGCATTAAGGATTTCAAGGGCAAAAAGATTGCGGTGGAATTGGGTGGAATTGGACACTTTTTCCTACTGCAAGTTCTGGTAGAAGCAGGCTTGACAGAAAAGGATGTGTCCCTGGTTAACCTCCCTCCTGATGCGGCGGCGGCGGCTTTTCAATCTGGAAATATTGAGATTGCTTACTCTTATTCCCCCTTTAGCGATAAGGCGATCGTGGCTCAAACAGATGGTAGAGTCATTTATAGCTCTAAGCAAATGCCAACGGCGATCGCCGATCTCTATATCTTCAACAGCAAGTTCATTCAGGCAAATCCCAAAGCCATCCTTGCCTTTGTTGAAGGCAACTTCAAAGGATTGGAATTTCTCAAGACCAATCCCAAAGAAGGGTTGGCAATCATGGCAAAGCACTTGAGCATTACCCCAGACGATCTAGCTCAGCAGCTTAAAGGGATTCAAATGCCTGACTTGAAAACAAATATTGAAATGTTGGGTAATCCCAATAGTGATCTACATTTGCTGAAGCCAATGACAAAAATGGCTGAATTCCTGAAACAGCAAGGAAAAATTGACACCATTCCCGATCTCACCAAGCTGTTGGATGCTCAGTATGTGAAAGCTGCCAAGGTCTAAATCACGATCGCCTGCTATGTCCCTGCTACTCGATTCGCCCGTTTGGGTGCCCACTCAGCACCATCCATTTCCATTAGTGTTAGGTAAAACTGCGCTGTTGGTCATTGATATGCAGAATGCCTTTTGCCATCCAGACGGTTTTTGCGGTCATGAGCTGGGGGCAGATTTATCTCATGTGCAGGCGATCGTGCCTCGAATTCTCAAGCTGATCGATTGGGCCAGGAAGCACAATTTGTTGGTCATCTATACTCGCGAAAGCCATTCCCCTGATTTGGCTGACCTCACCCATAGCAAACGGCAGCGGTATATTAACGCGGGGTATCCGATCGGGAGTCCCAGTAAAATGGGGCGATTTCTGGTGCAGGGGGAACCGGGTACGGCACTGATTGAGGAGTTGCAACCCCTAGATACTGAGCTACAAATTGATAAGCCTGCCCAGTCTGTTTTTGTCGCCACTGATCTAGAGAGTATTTTGCACCAACGGGGCATCACCCATTTGCTGTTCACAGGGGTGACGACGGAATGTTGTGTGCTGGGAACCTATCGTCATGCCAGTGATCTGGGATTTTTCAGTTTGCTGTTAGCAGACTGCTGTGCTGCATTTAGCCCAACAGAACATCAAGCGGCGATCGATGTAGTGCTGGCTGAAAACGGGGCGGTTGGTTGGGTGACTGACAGCGATCGATTACTGACGCTCAGTTAAGGAGATTTCCAGGGAAGTTCATACCAGGAACCGAAGGGCGTTCGCGTAGCGTGTGCTTTGCACTTAGAAGATTTCTAGAAAAGTTTATACCAGGCACCGGAAGGGCGAAGCATTGGGGCAATAATCTGTACAGCTATTCGATATCTCTTACCCAATGCTTCGCCCCTACAGAGGTGACATCTTTCTCGGAAATCACCTTAATCTCCACAAATCGGCAGGCAGATGGAGAACTGGGTACCTTGCCCTAGCTCAGACTGCACGTCCAGATTGCCACCATGTTTCTCAACTACAATTTGATGGGCGATCGTCAACCCTAATCCTGTTCCTTTACCCACTCCTTTCGTGGTAAATAAGTAATCAAAAATCTTGTCTGCTACACCCTCTGCCATGCCCTTGCCATTGTCTTGAATGCAAATCTGAACGTGATTCTCAGCCATCGCTGTGCGAATCGTAATTTGCTGAGGGTTAGCTTCTAGTGCAGACCAGGATTGATGTTGGGACATCTCATCAAACATATCGATCGCATTCGCCAGAATGTTCATAAATACCTGGTTTAACTGTCCAGGGAAGCATTCGATAAGAGGCAACTCACCATAGTCTTGAATCACTTCAATGGCAGGGCGATATTCGTTAGCTTTTAGCCGATATTTCAAAATTAATAGCGTGCTATCAAGACCTTCGTGCAAGTTGGCACTAATTTTGTGTTCTGTATCTGCCCGAGAAAAGGTACGGAGGCTGGTGCTAATAGACTTGATGCGATCGGTTGCACCGTTCATTGAGTCCAGCAACTTGGGCAAGTCTTCGCTCAAGAATTCTAAGTCAACGTCTTCTGCATGATCTTGAATGGGTGCGGCAGGGTTGGGATAGTGGCGTTGATAAAGTCCTAGATGTTCGAGGAGATCTTGCACATAATCTTTGGTATTGGTAATACTGCCATTGAGAAAACCGATCGGATTGTTGATTTCGTGGGCAATGCCAGCAACGAGATTCCCCAGGGAGGCCATTTTTTCACTTTGCACAATTTGCATTTGGGCATGTTGTAGCTCGCTCATCGCGTGTTCTAGACTGCGATTCTTTTCCTGCATTGAGAGTTCCATCTGCTTGCGTTCTGTCACATCTCGAATCACAGACAACCCACAATGCTTCCCGTTGTACCAGAAAGGAACTGCTTTGATTTCAATGTGGAAGGGAGTTCCATCGTGTTTTTTACAAGTGGCTTCGCAGGTGAATTCTTGTTTGGCTTTCACGGTCGTCAGGAAGGAAGCGAACTTGCCATGACGGTTCGGTGGAATGAAGTCTAAGGGATTCAGTTGCAAGATCTCGTCGTAGGAATAACCATGCATTTGGCAATAGGCAGGATTGGCATCCATCAGCCTGCCCGTTTCCAGATCGGTAATCAAAAGCCCATCACTGGCAGCTTCAAAAATGCCACGAGATTGCGCTTCCTTATGTTGGAGGTCTTGCAATGCTTGGCTTACCTGGTGATAGAGACGGGCATTTTCTAGGGAAATAGCTGCTTGGGCACAGAGGGAGTTCAACAGTTCCACCCGATCGCTGGTAAAGGCTCCAGCGGTGACTTGGTTCTCCAAATACAAAATAGCAACCAGCTTACCCTGATGCAAAATGGGGGTACATAACATACTCTTAGGTTGTCGTTGCACAATATACACATCCGTTGCCAGGGTGGGATGGACAGCAGCATCCACAATCACAACAGGTTGTAAACTGCGTTTGACGATGTTAACTAAGGTATGGGAAATCTCTGAGTTGTTGGATAAGGCGATGGATTGTACCTGCGTTGGTTGATCGAGGGTAGCGATCGCTTCCACAAACCACTGCTGTTCCCGCAGCATCAGCAATGCGCCCTTGTCTGCCCCAGCATTTTCTAAAACGATGTGGAGCAATGTTGCTAAGAGTTTATCGAGTTGAATTTCACTGGAGAGGGCTTGAGACGCTTTCAGGATGGTTGCCAGGTCAAGGGTTGTAGAAATGCTGGCACTGCCGGAGGTGGGAGACTGAGTTCCGGTCGTCTTAAACGTGACTGACGATTCTGGTGCAGACACCGTTTCAGTGGACAACAAAGCTGGGTGTTGCTGTTGCAACATCGGCGCAAGGAGTTTGGGGTAACGATATTCCAAATCTTGGACTTTGGTTTTTGCGCCCCAGTGAGCATAGCCGTAGTAGGCATGGATGAGATAATCTTGGGCGATTTGTTCCTTGCCCCAATCCAGGTAGAATTTAGCAGCGAGTTCGTTGGCTAACGCTTCTTCCTGAATATAATCGTTGGCTTTGGCTCCAGCAATTGCCCGATCGTAGAGGTCGATCGCCTCAGCCTTATTGCCCAAAACGCGATGTCTCTCTGCTTCCACGAGGTCATACTTGTGTTGAAAGTTCATCGGTGCATGGTAGGCGCGATCGTGCAGCTTTGCCTGGTTTGCGGAGACACGATCGAGCAACCCACTTTTGTCAGCAGCGTTGGCATAGGCAGCCAGGGCCACCAGCGAATCATAGAAGTAAAAAATAGGCACCGTCATCATACTCATGCCAACAGCCAGGGTTTGACGGGCTTCAGTTGCCTCTTGCATCGCTGCAACGGGTTCATTGAGGAGATAGGAAGTCATGAGTCGATAAATCCAATAGACATGCAACCCGTTCAAATCCTTAGCAACGGTCAGTGTGGTGTGAAGTTGCTCAGCTTGGGCCGCCAACTCTGCTTTGCTTTGGTTTCCTTGTAATCTCTGAATGGCGTATAAGGACAGACGACTATAGTCAGCACTAGTTAAGCTGAGCTTCAGGAGTGTGGCGATATAATTTTCCGTTTCTGTGAGCAGAGTGGTTAAGTTTTTGCCAGTCAGATAAACGCAGTGACAAAGCTCCGAGATGGCGTGGCCAGCAAATTCCAAATCGCCGACCTCTAGCCCAACTTGGATCGCTTCCGTAAACAGGGGTAGACTTTCGCGGAAGTGAGATTTGCAGTGAACAATAAAGAGTCCCAACGTGACGTTGACTTTCGCCTGGATGGATCGAGCATTGAATTTTGCCACTAGTTGCAACGCTAGCTGGCTAAACTCATAGGCTGCATCCAAGTCTTCTGAAATGCTGCTTAATAAGGTGGCATAGGTGCTATAGCCCAAGGCAGATAGGGCAGTATTCCCGGTTTGAATCGATAGCTTAACTTGGGTGAGCACCACAAAGGGAAACAACAAGGGTGCAGAAATGTAAGACGTTACGATAATGCTGGATAGTAACTGCGTGATCGCCAAGGATTCTGCTGCGGTCATCACAGGCAAATCGAGTAAATCAGCGGCAGTTCTGCCGTTGAGTAAATCAGCAACGTCTTGCAGGACTGGGGCCACGGCTGCGATCGTTGGTTGCTCTGGGAGATAAATATCAAATTGCTCTAGAGCCGCACGAGCGATGGCGATCGCATCTTGAAACCGACTCTGGGACGAATAGGCTTGAATCTGAATTTTATAAACTCTCACACAATCGATCGGATTTAGGTTCTGAGCTAAAATCTTGCTGACCCACTGCTCCATTTGCGCCACATCACCACAGAGATAGGCCGCTTCTGCCGCACCCTCATGCAATGCCATCGCTAGGTGAGGTTGAGTCTGCCAACCTTGGTCAGCTAGGAGAGTGAGACCCGTATGGAAATACTTGAGGGCAAATTCATAGGCTGTAGAAACTTTAGCTTTGTGTCCAGCGATTAAGTTGAGTTGGGCGAGGTTGGTTTTTTCCGACGGGTCAGTGACGAGGGCAACCGCGCTGTTCCAGTGGTTCACAATTTCAAACACGTTGGCTTCTAGTTCAGCCTCTGAGGTGTTTTGTCGCAGTAAGTGGGCGATCAGCAGATGAGTTGCCTGCCTTTGATCCTCTGGAATCAGGAAATAAGCCGCTTGTTGCACCCGATCGTGCAAGAAGCGATAGGTTGGGTTGATGGTATCTTCTACATGCGTCTGTTCCGCTCCTTGAAAGAACTTATAGACCTGACTGGTCGGTAGGATTAAACCTTCTTGCAAGGCTTTCCACAATGCTGTGGCTGCATCGGTGGGGGATTGTTCTGAAACGATCGCCAAGGTTGCCAAATCAAACGAGTTGCCAATACAAGCGGCTAGTTTCAGCACCTGTTGTGTTGCGGTTGGCAATTTTTGCAATTGCACCGCCATAAACTCCACAACATCATCGGTGAGGGACAGCGTTTTCACCTGGGCAATATCGCAGGTCCAATAGCGCTGATCGCGATCGAACCGAATATACCCATCTTCATACAATGCCTTGAGAAACTGGGTGGTGAAAAAAGGATTGCCTTGGGTTTTGCGATCGATTAATTCGGTGAGGGGTTGCGCCAGTTCTAGGGAACAATTCAACGTATCAGCAACAAGATGATTGGTCGCATTAAACGCTAGGGGTGCCAGGGTAATGGTATTAACGATCGCCTGTGCTTTCTTGAGTTCTTCTACCATCACCATAAACGGGTGGACAGGCGACACTTCGTTATCCCGATAGGCACCCAATATCAACAAATAGCGGTTATTATTCGTCAACAATTTGATTAATTGCAATGAAGCCAAGTCTGCCCATTGCAAGTCATCTAAAAACAGCACCAACGGATGTTCCACCGTTGTAAACACAGCAATAAACTTTTGGAACAACACGTTAAACCGATTCTGGGCCGCACTGCCCAATAGCTCTGGCACGATCGGCTGTTTGCCAATCATCTGCTCCAGTTCAGGAATCACGTCAATCAAAACTTGCCCATTCTCTCCCACAGCAGCCAAAATTTGGGCGTGCCATTGGGTCAGTTCCCCGTCAGATTCAGAGAGCAATTGCCCCAGCAAATCGCGCAACGCTTGCACAAAGGCAGACAATGGAATGCTGCGATTGAACTGGTCGTACTTGCCTTTGATGAAATAGCTCCGCTGCCGCACATTCGCACTGCGACCACCCCGGGCCATCGGCTTGTGGACTTCATTGACAACAACTGTCTTACCAATGCCGGAAAATCCCGCAATGAGCATTAGTTCTGAACTGCCATCGGTGACGCGATCGAAAGCATCCAGCAAGGACTGCACTTCGGCAGCGCGACCATAGAGTTTTTCAGGAATCAGGAACCGATCGCTCAAGTCTCGCTGTCCCAGTGCAAAGTCTGCAATCACTCCCGTTGCTTGATACTGCGTCAAACACTGCTCTAAATCGTGTTTGAGTCCCAGCGCATTTTGATAGCGATCTTCTGGATTTTTGGCCATCAGTTTCGCCACGATCGCCGCCACGATCGCGGGCACATGGGAATTCACCTGATTGGCAGGCACAGGCACCTTGGCGATGTGCCAATGCATTAACTCCAGCGGATCGTCCGATACAAACGGCAAGGTTCCGGTCAATAGCTGATAGAGGGTCACACCTAGCGCGTAGAAATCTGCGCGGTAATCGATGCCACGATTCATGCGCCCGGTCTGTTCCGGTGCCACATAGGCCAGGGTACCTTCCAAGACCTTAGGGCTTTGGATCTCTGGGGTTTCCTTAGACAATAGGGATGCAGCACTAAAGTCAATGAGTTTGATGTGTTTAGACTCAGGATGAATCAGAATATTGGCGGGTTTGATGTCTTTATGGACGACTTGATGCCGAGACAAATCATGGAGAATATCGGCGAGTTGCAAGGCGATCGTCAACACATCTATTAGATCCAACGGCTGCTGCTGGATGTATGTCCCCAAAGCAACTCCACCACAATTCTCCATGACCAATGCATAGCCATTCCCCAGCGGTTCTAAGCTCAAGGGTTGGACGATTCCAGGAATGGAGAGATTTTTGGCGATCGTATACTGATTGCGAAACTGCACCAATTCGCCGAAGCTCGGATAGTCGTGTCGCAACACCTTAATCACGACCGGACGCTGCTGAGCCGTTTGCACCGCTCGATACACTGCCGTTCGAGTTCCTAGATACAATTGCTCAACGATCGCATAGCCAAAAATGTCAGGTAAAGTATGGGGGGAGGTGCTTGCTACAAATGTCATGGGTTCTGGAAGTTTCATCGGCTTGGGTGGGCGACGGGCCCCCAATCTGGTTCAATCCTTCCTAAGGATGCCCTAAAACCTCATTTGTTCATCATAAATCCTTAAACACACTATAAACTTCTGGAAAATACTGAGAAAGTAGCGAGCACTATCTGTCCTACTAATTCGGTCTGCAACCCCTTCAGCAACTAGCATTTTGAAGTGAACGGTGACCTGTTAACTTTGTCCCGCTATTGTATCCACGATCTTTGCTCATTGAACAAAGGGGACTAACCTTTAAGCGATCGTTAAATCAAAACAGGTAAACTAGTTTTCGGGATGGTTCAATTTTCGGAATCATCCAGTTTTTGGAATTACAAAGAGTGGCAGAACCTGTCATGGCTACCAACATTCAGCACACGATCGCCCCTCACACTAAAGATCTGGGTGGTTTTCAAGTTCGGCGCGTTCTCCCCCACGACGATTTGCAAATGGTGGGGCCCTTCATCTTTTTTGACCACCTCGGCCCCGCCACCTTTGCACCCGACAAGGGCATCGATGTGAGACCACATCCCCACATTACAGCAGATTGCTACCAATCGTGCCATAGGCGGGAATGTTGAAAGCTATAGCCAGAGCCAGTTATATCATTTATTTTTGTGGCGGGTTTGATCGAAAACCACTGTAATCTGGCAACCGTGACCTACCTCTTCGCAGGCGCGCTGCTGCATCGCGACAGCCTGGGTAGTGTGCAAAACATTCATCCAGGGGACGTGAACTGGATGACAGCGGGACGCGGTATTACTCACTCAGAGCGCACACCAGACCGCGATCGAGCCGAGGAAACGACCCTCCATGGCATTCAGACCTGGGTCGCCTTACCCGAAACCGATGAGGAAACCGAGCCTGGGTTTTATCACCATGGGGCAGCAGAGTTGCCAACGTGGGATGAACAGGGGGTATCGATCAAACTGATTGCTGGCAGCTTCCAAGGGCGAACTTCACCCATCAAAACGTTTTCTCCCATGGTTTACCTGGATGTGCAACTGCCACCAGGAGCGCGATTTACACTGCCCGCCGAATATTCCCAGCAGGCAGTTTACAGCGTCACAGCAGGATTAAATCTAGATGGAACAACCCTAGAGCAACATCGCCTCGCCGTTCTCACATCAGGGCAACCCGTTGAGGTCGGCTCAACTCTGGCGGGTCGCTGCATCGTCATTGGAGGGGAACCGATCGGCGATCGTCATAAATGGTGGAACTTTGTGTCAAGTCGCCCCGATCGCATTGAGCAGGCAAAGCGAGACTGGCAAACCGGAGCGTTTGCCGCAGTACCGCAGGAATCAGAGTTTATTCCGCTACCTGAAGAGGACGCAACCACATAAGGAGATTTCCGAGAAAAGTTTATACCAGGCACCGGAAGGGCGTTCGCGTAGCGTGTGCTTTGCACTTAGCATCCGGGCGATGACCTTCTGATCGATTCAAAGGCTTGTCTGCCGGATGCTTCGCCCCTACAGGGGTAACATCTTTCTCGGAAGTCTCCTAAGAATTGTGGATTAAACAGCCTGCACTAGAGAGGTTGGGTTGCATGCTTCAGCCCAACCTCTCTAGTACAGGCTGGCAGAAGTAAGGGACTTGCGTGGAAATAAAGTACCAATAAACCAAGTTTCGACTGCGCTCAACTCTCGACGGTTGAGGGTTGAGCGCACTTGTGCTGAGCGCCGTCGAAGTAGTCTAAACCCGTCTGAGTGGGACACTATTAACCCGCAGATCCCTACGTGGGTAGCACTCAAAACTTAAAACTCAAAACTTAATTCCGCTTCCTAAAAAGGTAGGTGCTGACGCAGAGCTTGAACCTTTCCTAGCCAAAGCAGCAAATCTGGTTCGCTCAGGGGGCGTTTGCGGGTTTGAGTTTGGAGAAACTCCTGGATCTCCTGGGCGGGTCGTCCCGTTTGCCGCACCCACGCCTCGGTCAATACATCAGGAGCGACAGGCGTGACTCCCAGCCCCAAAGCTTGCTGGATGCGGCGTTGTTCCTCCTTGCCCACCATTTCGACGACAAACTCGCTACTTTTGGCCTTACGCAGCACCCCAGCCAGGGCTTGAATGTAGGCTTCACTGTTATCCACCACGGGCGGAGAAATGGTGAGGGGCAGGCCAAAGCGACGATTTTGGGCCCAAGTGAGGATGGCGAGCAGCAAGACAATCTGGGCTAGGGCGGGGACTATGGGAGTTTTGGTCAAGTAATCGAGCCAACTAGCTGCGCCTTCCTGGGCGAGGGTTTCTGAATCCTTGTAGCCATGCAGGTATTCATCCACCCAAACCTGATTATCTTCTTGAGCAACAAGCTTTGCTAGGAAAGGGTAGTTACCGGATACATCCTGGTAAGCATTGGCGGCAAGATAGGGTGTGGTGGCTAGAATGACTCGCCCTTTTTTGATTTCTTGTTGCCAAACGATCGCCCCAAAGGAGTCGCTCAACAATTCCTGATCCTGGGAAACATGTCGTCTCGTCGTGGCGATCGTCACAGCGCCCTCTGGAGTTGCATGGGCGGTTTGAAACTCTGCCTCAGTCACCGGGGCACCCACGCCTAACATCACCAGGGTGTTCCCTTTACCCACCCAGTCTTCTTGATCTGCATTTACGGTAGAAATCGAGTTAAAAGGATCACTGCTGATGCGGAGGAGCGTCACCGATCGCTGGGCATTTCCCCGTTGTTGCAGGAAGTCTGACAGCGGCTTCTGCCAGCGTTGCACTGGGGTTCCCTGCTGCTGCATGTAGGCATACCAGCCGCCATAACCATCGGGGCTGCGGCTAAAAGTGGAACCACTCCGGCGCTTGTCACTCACAGGTGCAGTAACAATCAGAAACAGAAGAAGGGTGACGATCGCAATCCCAATAAACCAAACGCGACGACTTTTTAGATTCATGGCGCGTCAATCTCCCCATAGGCGCGTTGACACTGTTGAAAGGTCTCAGCGGAAATCAGCGTATTCCCAAAGCACAACTGCTCGTGGGTGGCAATCAGGGTCTCGTAGGGAGCAGGCTGGGGCAGGTCTTGCACCAGTTGCAGATACTCGCCATCGGTGCGGCTGGATTGATGGGCAACGGATTTCGTTTCATGCAAGCGTTGCAACATCGCCATGTACAGCGCTCGACACGCTTCACCATAATTGCCCTGCCGCTGGAACTCCTGAGCCTTGCGGAGCCAAGCAGCAACGGCGAGTTCTTTTGCAGTGGGAGATGGGTCTGAAGAGGTAGACGACCGTCTGCGCCACGTTGCTCCCGGACTCAGCAGTTGCACAGCTTGCAAGCCTAGCCAAATCAACAACAAGCCCAAAACCGACCAAAATATGGCTTGAGGCACCCAAGGCGCGATCGACCAGTTGGGGAGCCAATCGAAGAGCGGAATATTTTTAGGAGCTAGGGTCTTGAGCTTCAGTTCTACCCATTCTCCCAGGCGCTGACTGAGTTGGTGTATCTGCCAGCCGACGTTAGTTTTGGCAAAGGAACCCGTAGGCATGGCACTTACTGCTCACATAGGAATCAGAACTAGAGTAACAGGGGATGTGGGACTTTTCCGAACCGCCCTCACCCCAACCCCTCTTCCAGAAGGCTTGTCATTACCAACATCTCTTAAAAAGCTTGGAGAGTGTCTGATAAATGCTCTAGACCTTGCACTCGCCCCCTTTTCATGCATGCCTGAAAGGCTTTAAGGCCCCAATTCTGGGGGACTTCGATCTCAGAACCCCCCAGAATTGGGGGGCTGGGGGGCGGTTCGGGCGACGATTCACAGCTTTTAAAGCATCCTCTAATTTAGTCGTACTGGCTATTCTGGGGAAGGGCTGTAAGCAAAGTTGATTTGAGCCGATTGGAATCGGGTCTACAGCAAGCCAATAAAATGCAGCGGGCCCCTGCCCGTAATCAGTTCCAGCAATAATCCCACCATGCCCAACATGGCTAAACGCCCGTTCCAAATTTCGGCGGCGGTCGTCATGCCCCACTGCCAGCGCTCCTGGGGATACATTTTCACCTGCTTTTCAGGATGCATGACCTCAGACAACTTCAAGCTAGGAGCTTCCAGGCTTTCTATCACCAAATCTGCCAGGTCACCAATAAATCCGGGGTGAGTATTGAGGGCAGGCACGCGATAAAAGTGATGAATCCCGGCTTCCTCGGCTAGTTCTCGGTACTCAATGTCGATTTCCTGGAGGGTTTCAATGTGTTCCGACACAAAACTGATGGGAACGACCAACAAATCTGTCACTCCCTCACGAGCCAAGTCTTGAATCGCATCTTCAGTGTAGGGTTTGAGCCATTCCACGGGGCCAACGCGGCTCTGGTACGCCAAAGTGTGGGGGTTGGGGCGATCGAGGGTCTGCATAATCAGCGCCACACAGTCCTCAATTTCTCGCTGGTAAGGGTCGCCTGCTTCTTCCACATAGCTCACAGGAACCCCGTGGGCGCTGAAAAAGAGATGCACACTGTCAGGGTTGGGGGATTGGTCGAGTTGCTGGGCAATCAGTTGAGACATTGCCTGGAGGTAACCAGGGCGGCTATACCAGGACGGCACAACCGTATAGTCAATCTGGCGCAGGGTCGGGTCTTCTTGCCAAAGTCTTTCCAGGAGCCTGAAACTAGAGCCGCTGGTGCTAATGGAAAATTGCGGATAGAGGGGCAAAATGACTAAGTTTTCAATTCGATCGCGTTTGATGCGGACGATCGCTTCCTCAGTAAAGGGGTGCCAGTAGCGCATTCCCACGTAAACCTGCGCCTCCTGTCCCTTTTGCCGCAAATGTTCCCGCAGGGCATAGGCTTGGTCTTCCGTGATGCGGCGCAGGGGAGAACCACCCCCAATGCGACGATAGTTTTCTTGAGACTTCCGGTTCCTCAGAGTGGAAATGAGCCAGGCCAGGGGAGCTTGGAGGGCCGGGAAGGGAATACGAATAATTTCGGGGTCAGAAAATAGGTTAAACAAAAAGGGCTGGACATCATCCAGTTGATCTGGCCCTCCCAGATTCAGTAGTAAAACCCCAGTACGACCCATAGCTACCGTTTCCCTTACATTGTTTAAACCTGCTACTGATTTTACACCCTGCTCACTTTTCTTGCTCAGTCCATCTGCTTGCTTAAACGGTCAGCGCTGAAAACCGATCGCGAAGCCAAATGTTTCTACGGGTGCATCTCACTTGTGCAGATCTCCGAGCCGTACACCCTTCGGGAAGCAAGCTACATCCCCAACCCTTCTCCCTAGGGAGAAGGGAACCGGAATTCAAAGTCCCTCTCCCTAGGGAGAGGGATTTAGGGTGAGGGTGGATTGGGCGGTTACAAAACCGGAATGCACCCTGTTTCTGCTAACGTTCTTCTGCGGCATGGGTTCGCCTAATTTCCCGTTGTTCAGGTAAATACCTGTAGCGTCGCCTGGGCTGATGCAAGTAGGTCGGCGGAGAATCAAGGGCGTGAAACACTTCCACCTCACGGTGCGATCGGGATTGGGGTCGCGACATGAGACCATACAGCCCCGTTAAAACCACACCGCCACCCACGGTTAGGGCTGCACCTCCCAATCCCCAAAGTAGTCCCCACTGTAAAGAGTTAGCAGACTGGTCACCTGCGGGTACTAACTCGGCTTTCACAGCGTTGTTTTTACTTTGAGCCGAGAGCGCATCAATAATCGATTGCTGGTTTTGCAACTGAGTTTTAAGCTGTTCACTCGCCACTTTTTGCTGACTGTCAACTTGCAATTTGAGCTTTTCGTTCTCAGTTTTGAGTTGCTCAAGTTGTAGCTTTAACTTTTCCAGATCATCCGGTGGTTTATCCAATTCTTTAGGCGGGGGCGGAGGCAGCAAAACCGTTTGAGGCGGTGGCACGGCAATGGAAGGCGTTGTCGGTACAACCCCTTTTAGTAGCAGCAGAGATGCAATTCCCGCTAGAGAAACTCCTGCCAGGAACGACATACTATCACTCATTGCACTAACCTTTGCATCACTGATGGAATCTGCGGGAATAAAGAATTAGTTCTATTCAAAATTCTATGCGAGGTACGGCAAATTATGAGTACAAACTGAGATTGCCAACTTAAACTGCCAACTTAATTAGAATTACGCACGATCGCTGCAATTTAGATAAGCAGCTTTATGAAAACCAATTTATAGAAATTGGGATACAACTAACCCCACAAAATTATAGACAATTCTGTTGATTACAGCACACCAGTGGTCTTGGGCTTAAGTTCGACTACCTTAGTTTGGATGGTGAAGGGTAGATGGGTGGATGGGTGAAGGGTATCCGCATTTACGCCGCAGAGTACTAGTAGACCCGATCGCCCCAATTTACGGCTCCTAATTGTCATGATTAGAGGTGATTTGCCGTCGCTCAACATTGCTTTATTTTCCTGTTTCTGAAGACACTGTTCCTATCTCCAGAGACTGGACTTCTGTCCCCAATCATTTGGTGCAGCCATCAACTAAAAACTAAAAACTAAAACCAAGCCTCCTCCCAGGTTAGAAACGGCTGCCATGCTGCATTGGGGATGCCGCGTCAGTCTGGGTTCCGAGCCATCCGACCCTTGGGGGTGATCCCCCAAACCCCCTTCTGGGTGACGAGACGCTTCCCCCAGCCCCCCTCCGAAGGTGTTAATTGCGGGAGGAAGACAGCGCTTCGCTTTGCCGGGGATGATCGGGTCGTTCGATCGCCTAGCGCCACCTGGTTTTGATAACTGAGCAGCTATTAACTCAAAACTCAAAACTCAAAACTAAAACTAAGTCTCTTCACAAGTGAGAAACTGCTGCCATGCTCCACTAGTGCTGATTAGGTAAAATCAAGCCGTATTCAGCTAAGTAGTCCTGGCGATCGGCCCCACTCATTGAGCAGCTAGCAGCAACATGTCATCCAAGCTCCTGAACAACCGCTACCGCATCCTTCAAGTTTTAGGGGCAGGAGGCTTTGGTAAAACATTTTTAGCAGAAGATACCCATTTGCCCTCCCGTCGCCGCTGTGTCATCAAGCAGCTTAAGCCAACCACCCAGAGCAAGGCGCTGTATCAGATTGTGAAGGAGCGTTTCCAGCGAGAGGCTGTTATTTTGGAAGCGCTGGGAACGGGCAGTGACCAAATCCCCACCTTGTACGCCTATTTTACTCAGGGTGAAGAGTTTTATCTGGTGCAGGAGTGGGTGGAGGGGGAGACCCTGAAGCACGCCGTCGAGACACAGGGAACCAGCAGTGAAGCGACGGTGAAGCAAATTTTGATAGATTTGTTGCCTGTACTAGATTACGTCCATCAAAAGCGGCTGATCCATCGCGATATTAAACCCGAAAATGTGATTTTGCGTCGGCGGGATCAACGCCCAGTTTTGATTGATTTTGGGGCAGTCAAAGAGGCAATGGGGGCCGTGTTGCGGCCGCAGGATCACAGTGCTAGCTCGATCGTCATTGGTACGCCCGAATTTATGCCCCCGGAGCAAAGCGCAGGTCGTCCTGTCTACTCCAGCGATTTGTATAGTTTGGCGTTGACAGCGGTTTATTTGTTGACAGGAAAATTACCCCAAGAGTTGGGCACCCATCCTGAGACGGCGGAGGTGACTTGGCGATCGGCTGCTCCTGATGTTAGCCCCGATTTCGCTCAAGTGTTGAATAAGGCGATGCGTCTGGATTGCCGCAAACGGTATGGAACCGCCCAGGAAATGTTGGAGGCGCTCCGCAAGCTGGACGATCGCACCTCTGGGATGCAATCCGCGATCTTGCTGCCAATGTTTGGTAGGATTTCTGTTCGATCGCTGATTGTCATCGGCCTGTTGCTGGCATCTATTTTGGGGTTGGGAACAATGTATTTAGCGCGACTGTATCTAGCTCAAACGACAGGTGCTTCCCAGTTCTTTCAAGCCTTTGTGCTGGGGATCGTGCAAGGACTCACAGAGTTCCTGCCCATTAGTAGCACGGCTCATTTACAAATCTTTACTAAAGTTTTTGGGTGGGAGGTTGTTGGTACCAAGCCGTTTGTGGTCACCATTCAGTTCGGTAGCGTCATCGCTGTGGTGCTATATTTTTGGACAGATATTAGTCGCCTGCTGACCCAGAGCCTTCGGGCAGTGCAGCAAAAAAACTGGCAACAGGAAGAATTCAGGCTGCTCCTGGGGATCGCAGTTGGCACGTTACCGGCCTTGATCGGTGGTTTTTTGCTGAAAAGTAAAATTAGCGACGAGCAATCGGTGATCAATAGCGCCACGACGATCGCCCTAGCCTCGATCGTCATGGCGCTACTCTTGGGAGCCGCCGAACGCTTTGGTAGTCGGACTCGCAGCTTTGAGAAACTACGAATTGGAGATGCATTGCTGGTTGGGTTGGGACAAATGCTGGCGTTGGTGCCTGGAGTGTCCCGCTCTGGCTCAACGTTGACGGCAGCCCTGTTTTTGGGACTGGAGCGACAAACTGCGGCGCGATTTTCGTTCCTACTGGGCATTCCCACGCTGACGATCGCCACGGTCTACTCATTCATCAAATCTTTGAAGGATAGCGGGGGAGGCAGCACAGACATTGCCCTGGTTGTTGTCGGCACGGTCTCAGCGTTTATCTTTTCCTACTTGTCGATCGCCTGGCTGATGCGCTTTCTGCAAACCCAAAGCACTTGGATTTTCGTGGCCTATCGGCTGCTCTTTGGCACAGCAATTTTGGCTGCAATCTACATCGGGGGCTGGAAGGGCTAGAGAGCAGCAATTTACCTCACCGAGCTACTAAACCTGAACGTACCCCTTAACTTTCTCGCTGTTCAAGAATTGACTACAGGCTTCTTCGTCTCCACCAAATGAATCAACCGAAACTTTAACGTTGTTGTCGTAGATTGAGTCTCTGAACTCTTCTAGACTGAGAGGCTTGCGCTCACAGTAAGCAATGACAATCTCGCGAAAGCCTGGAATATCAATGGTTGGCTCATAGCTCTCAACCTCACTCACAACCCAGTCAGTGGGGATCGTGCGTCGAGATGGCAACGTCTGTCCTGGAACCACCGCACTGCACCTCAATCGTTCACCCACGTCCACCCTGCGTTTGTGGACAGGTCGATAGTCGTAGGAATCCCTCAAAATTCGAGTGTTGCGGTCTTGGGTGAGCATTCCGCCAGAGAGAGTAATCCTGTCCTCTCCCGATTTGGTCATGTAGATAATCAACGTTTCTTTTCCTGCCAAAGGATCGTAAGTTTCAATCTCCATAGCGTGTATCCTCAAACGATGTTTGCTCACCTTCAAAAACACAGTCTTTTGGAAGAATTTTGTCACCGTTATCCCTAGTTTCAATTAACTCCCATCCGTACTTTTTGCCCATTTCCTCACAAGCCTCATCTGAAACAGCAGCATGGACATTCTCTTCGTGCTGATCTTTGTCTTTGTGTTTCATAGGTTTCAGGGATTAACGTTTTGGCGTAATCACGCAGAGTCTCTGATTTGCCCCATAACATAGCTTATAGCGGTTCTTACAAAAGTATTTATGCTAGCAACTCAGCAACCGCAGCTAGTTGCACAGGTTTGGCACCCAGTTTAAGCAAGTCCTCATTTTCTGAACTCGCCAGGGTTAGTACAGGTTTACCCCAAGCCAAGGCTTGATGTACCAACGCTTCAGTTTTGCCGCCGGGTGCAGCGTAGACAACGAAGACAGCCGTAGCGAGAGCGGTGACAAAGCGGTTGCGCTGCTCAGCCAGGTCAGCCGTCGCTCGCTTCTGGCTGACGGGAAAGGGGGAAAGCAACAGCAAACGATTTTGCCCGATCGCAGCCTTTAACTCAGGAGACAAGCGCATGTTTTCTAAACTACGAGCCGGGCAATGAATCACGGGTTGCGACCCGCCCAAGAGCAGAGCCAATATTTTTTGTTCTATAGGAGAGTGAAAGCCACTGATGATTGGAATCGCCGCATCGCAGAGGGTTTGAGCAACTTCGTAGGTGGGCTGAATCAGTCGCTCTGGGCATTGTGGAGAACAGAAGCAAGCGAGAAATTTGTACTGGAGCAGGCGCAAATCACCCAAGCTACCCACAGAAGGCAAGGTTTTGGAGTAGCGGTAGTGTTGGAGGGCGATCGGATAAGTGGCACTGTCGGGAGGGGAGTAGTGCAGCACTGGATCGGATTGAGTTGAGGCAACTTCATCCGTAGATAACTGCGACATCAACGTTTGGGGGTGAACTACAAGGTTTCATTTCTAGATTCAATTTAACTATGAAGCTTGGGAAACTAGCACACTTAACCCAACAAAACTCCGTTGCTTGCCCACGATCGAGGCAACACGATCGCAGTGAGCAGAAGTCCTATGTCTTTCAATTTTATTGGGTTAGGAATTGGGCTGGTGGTGACCGCGCTGGTCACATTTGGCGTATTGCAATGGTTTCATGTGCCTGCGGGCAGCTTTATGGATTGGGTGATTGGCTTGGCCAGCTTTTGGTGGTTACTGGCGATTACGATCGTGCCCTGGAATATTCATTTTGAAGCGCGGGAAACCCTGGCAGAAGCGGCGCAGTCCCAAGCCGCCAATATCCCAGTCGATCGGCAACAGATTCAGTATGTGAATATGGTGGCACGTCGATCGCTCTGGGTTGCCATCATGTTACACAGTTTGTCTACGATCGGACTCTACCTCCTCTCGGCAACGGGCATCAGTGCGATCGGCTACATTGGCTCTGGGGCTGCCCTGCTGCTCACTGTTCTCCGGCCTGCGGTTCGCACCTATGGCTACTTGGCGGCACGATTGACGCTGATTCGTGGAGGCTTCAAGTATCCCAGAGAGGATGTGGTGGAACTACGACAACGGGTAGCGGAATTAGAGGCAGGGGTGAAATTATTGACGGCCCAGCTTGATCCCGAAGATCCGCGATCGTGGGTGACCACACAGCAACGGCAACTGGAGGCGACCCGCAGTGATCTGACGCGATTGGCGGCGGCTCTGGAAGAAGAACGCACCCTGAACCAAGCGGCCCATGTTCGCCTCTCCCGCGAGACGGAGCAGTCGATCGCCCAACTCAGCACCGATGGACAATTCCTCGACCATGTGCGCGAGATCATCCGCTTTTTCAAGACTGCCTAATTGGTTGGTGGAGTGTCAGGAGAATGCCCGATGTAGAGACGTGTACGATAGGTTAAGGAACAGGTCTTACCCAATTTCCCTATCCTTGTCTGGAACTACTGCCTTAAATGAACGCCCTACACCGCCGCTATCACATTGTTACCTTCGGCTGTCAAATGAACAAAGCCGACTCCGAGCGCATGGCAGGCATTTTGGAGGGCATGGGATTTGAGTGGGCAGATGCACCCGAAACCGCAGACCTGATTCTTTACAACACCTGCACCATTCGGGACAACGCCGAGCAAAAAGTCTACTCCTACCTGGGTCGGCAAGCTTGGCGCAAGCACCAGGAACCCAATTTGACCCTCGTGGTGGCGGGATGCGTGGCCCAACAGGAAGGGGAAGCCCTGCTTAGGCGAGTGCCTGAACTAGATTTGGTGATGGGGCCACAACATGCCAATCGGCTCCAAGACTTACTGGAGCAGGTATTTAATGGCAATCAAGTAGTGGCCACCGATGCGGCGCACATTTTAGAAGACATCACCCAACCCCGACGAGATAGCACGGTGACGGCCTGGGTGAATGTGATTTATGGCTGCAACGAGCGCTGTACCTACTGTGTGGTTCCCAATGTGCGCGGGGTGGAGCAGTCGCGGACTCCAGAGGCGATTCGGGCGGAAATGGTGGAATTGGGCCAGCAAGGCTACAAAGAGGTGACGCTGTTGGGGCAAAATATTGATGCCTACGGGCGAGATTTGCCGGGAGTCACTGCGGAAGGTCGCCATCAGCACACGCTGACGGATTTACTCTATTTCGTTCACGATGTCGCGGGGATCGATCGCCTGCGCTTTTCCACTAGCCATCCCCGCTACTTTACGGAACGCCTGATTCGCGCTTGTGCGGAATTGCCTAAGGTATGCGAACACTTCCATATCCCGTTTCAGTCGGGCGACAATGACATTCTGAAAGCAATGGGGCGAGGCTACACCCACGAAAAATACCGCTCTATCATTGACCTGATTCGGCACTATATGCCCGATGCTTCGATCACGGCGGATGCGATCGCTGGCTTCCCTGGGGAAACGGAACTCCAGTTTGAACGCACTCTGAAGTTAATAGAGGAAATCGGCTTCGATCTGGTGAACACGGCTGCCTACTCGCCCCGCCCCGGCACTCCGGCGGCCCTGTGGCAAAATCAGTTGAGTGAAGACGTGAAAAGCGATCGGCTGCAACGGTTAAATCATCGGGTATCAACTACGGCAATGGCCCGATCGCGGCGATATTTGGGTCGTACCGAAGCCGTGTTAGTGGAAGCCCAAAACTTGAAAGATCCCACGCAAGTGATGGGGCGCACATCAGGTAATCGCCTCACCTTTTTCCCTGGTGATATTGCCGATTTCAAAGGGCAAATTGTACCTATCAAAATTACTGACTTTCGTGCTTTTAGCCTGACAGGAATTCTGACGACAGATTAATTAGGAATGCTTGGTTTCCTCACCCTTCATAAGGGTGAATATGAACAATGAAACTGATGCATTGCGATCGTTTCTTTGATTTCTGCGGTGTTGGATGGTTATGTTCAGTGAATGCCGTTAGGGTGGTGCGATCGGGCAATCGTTCCTGAAGGGAATTGTGATCTAAGTCATTTAGACTCATCCCTGTAATTAGCAAGCCACATTCACCCCCAGCGCGCAACAGATTGCAGCACTGTTTGATTAATAATTCGTACAGGTTGATCCGCTTTTTAGAAATTGAACCATTCGTATATTGCTGAGCAGATTGATAGTAAGCAGCAACGTGGGGAAATTGGCTTTGATAGGTTAGCCAATGGTTAGTTAGTTCTGCATCTTGTAACATGATTTGTTTTGGGGAAGCTCTCTGAATTTCTAAGTGCTTCGTAGCGGTTAATGCCTGATGTTGAGTCAGAAATTCTTGCATTTGTGGCTTGAGAAGCTTATTCGGGGAATGGGTAATGATAATGTCAAATCCGCCCCGGTTTTCTAGAATATCAGCAAAGTGATAGCCCCAATGGAAGGGGTGGAGGACTTCAATGTCGGCGATCGTCAATAAACGTTTGACGGGCTTTCCTGAGGCTTGAAATTGTGAGTATTTGATGCCTAATTTTTGACTAAATTCAGTTAATAGTAATTGATTTAACTTAGCTTGAGCTGTGCGATTGATTTTGGCAATATGTTCTTTGAGAAAGGCTCGTTTACTACTGGAAGAAATACCTTCCAATTCTGCTAATACCGCAGCTTGATGTTTATATTGCTCAATGCTCAAATGTTTGTCGGTTAAAACGGCTCTGTAGTGATCGGCCGCCAAGGGCTGAAGTAAGTTCCCCTGCTTCATTTCACCCACAGCATCGAATCCTTCGGCATCCACTCGCATCACACCGATCAGGGAGTTACCTGACATAATGCTGAAGTCTAAATCAGGGAAATCTGCTAAATCTGCGGCAGTTTGGGCAGAGGTTAGCAGCCCTAAATACAGCCGCAGTTTAGTAATTTCTATCGCTTCATTATGCAGATCTACGGCGTAGAGGTTGTCTGAAATAATCTGTCTTTTGAGGGCATAGGTTAAATGCTGAGACGTGGTTTTAATAGTTGCTAACCATGCCTTTAACTCTCGTTTATAAGGAACTTTAGATTTGGCTTGACTGACTAGAGACTCTGCTTGCTGAATGACTTGGAGATACAGATTGATGAGTGTTTTGGTTGCAGCGATTAGTAATGTACCAGAGCCACAAGCTGGGTCAAGAATCGTTAGATTTGGCAGGATTTCGTAAAGTAGAACATAACACAGCGTACTATCTAGATTGAGGAATAAATCCTGAATTGTGCTGAATCGATCGCTCTGACTTCCATCAATTGTTCTGACTTTAAGGTTGATTTGGGTCAGGATATATTGGGTAATGGTTCGATCGCACAATGCTTCAGCAGTCTCGACAGAAACACCATGGAAATTACCTTGAATGTGGCAAATGTATGCGTCAAAAACGTGACCTAATGGATCACAGTCCGCCTTGTCTTCCTCAACAATAGAGCGATGATCCCGTGCTGCAAAATTACGGGATAGGATGCGATAAACGTCCTCAAATGCTCCTTCTGGAATCTCAATTGTTGGGTACTGAGCAATGTGATGCTGAACAGCTTGCAGGCGATCGTAGATTGCTTGAGGATCGAATACCATAAACCTAATCTCTAGATGAAATACCGTAGAGATACAAATTTGTTTAAAGACCTACTTAAAAACCTACATTTGGGTAGGGGCGAAGCATTCGGCAAACAATTTCTGGTGGTTTCAAAGAATACTCGCCCGAATGCTTCGCCCTTAGAGCGATTGGGTGACAGACTGGATTCAAACATCTTTTAGAACCAGGAATTGAATAGGGAGATTTCTAGAAAAGTTTATACTAGGCATCGGAAGGGCGAAGCATCGGGGCAATGACCTCCTGTCCGATTCAAGGGATTGTCTGCCGGATGCTAAGTGCAAAGCACACGCTCCGCGAACGCCCCTACAGGGGTAACATCTTTCTCGGAAATCTCCTTAGATTTAAAGATCTTTCAGAGCCTACACCGCCTGAATCCACTCGTAAACATCGTAGTGAGTCCAGATCTGGTGTTGCCAGTAGGGGTCAGCTTCGATTAATTGGCGTACCGTTGCTTCATCCGCTGCATCATAGATGCCGAATACTTTTGTGATGTCCTTCGTCGGCCCGATCGTCACCAAGGTTCCCGCCGCTTTCTGGGCAGCTAAGCCATCGAGGTGAGCCTGACGATAGGGCGATCGTTTTTTTAGCACATCTTCGCAATAAGTGCCCCACATAACATATTTCGGCATAAGCGACCCAATTTAATAAGTGACCTAGTGTTCTGTCAAGAAAATTTTGAGGGTCTTCGACCCCTCAAAATTTAACTCCAACTAACTTCCTAGCTTTCAGCTACCCTTCAATTAATGATTGACAGACTACTAGAGTTAAAAGGATGCAATTCAAACCGAGTTTAGCGGATTAGCTTCGCAGATCAACACGGAATTTTTCCACCAAGCTCTCACGAATCTGCTGGTGAACAGGGTCAATTTCGGCATCGGTAAGGGTTCGATCGCTGGCTCGGTAAACCAGGCGAAACGCCAAACTCCGCTGTCCTGAAGGCACATTGTCGCCCCGGTATTCATCGAACAAGTCCGCCGACTCTAGCAGCGTGCCTCCGACTTGGGTCATCGTGCGTTGGATTTCAGCCACCGAAGTTTGAGTTGGGGCAAAGAAGGCCAGATCCCGTCCCGAAGCGGGGTAGGTGGAGTAGGGCTTGAAGATCGGGGTGAAGTTTTCCTCCCGGTCCATCTCATCCAGGATGACATCCAAGTTGAGTTCAAAGGCATACACTGCGTCAGGGAGTCCCCGCTCTTGCCGGAGTTGGGGGTGGAGTTGCCCAAAGGTGCCCAAGCGATTGCCCCGCACCCACAACGAGGCTGTGCGTCCAGGGTGGAGCCGATCGTCGCGGCGATCGGGTTGGAATTCCACCTCCAGCCCCACCCGCTGGCACACATTCTCCAGCACGCCCTTCGCCTCAAACCAGGTTAGCGGCTGTTCTCGTCCGCTCCGCACCCAGCGGCCGTGGCTGAGATCGCCGCCCAAAATGCCCCCGATCGTATCAGCTTCACTCAGTCCGTCCTCTTCGCGCCAGAACACCCGCCCGATTTCAAAACCGTTGAGCGCCCCGTTGCCCTGCTCCAGGTTGTACTGAAAGGCATCAATCAGTCCAGGGAGTAGCTCAGTCCGCAGGGCAGAATATTCGGTGAAGAGAGGGTTAGTAATTACGACCTGTCGATCGCCGCCCACTTTAACCACCGAGTAATGAACCAACTCTGTCAGCCCTGCCGCTCGGAAGGCACTGCGTAAACGGGAGGTTAGGTCTTGCTCGGCTGACAGATAGCCAGCTTCGGTCTTATCCGGTAAAGTGTTGGCGAAGTGATCGTAGCCATAGAGTCGAGCCACCTCTTCGATCAGGTCAATTTCTCGCTCTAAATCGCGGTAGCGATAGGGAGGAACCGTGACGCTCCAGACTCCAGGAGCCGTTAATCTTAGGGTGCAGCCTAGAGCAGCCAGGGTGCGTTCCACATCCTTGGCTTCGAGGTCACGCAGTTCCTCTGCAACCTCGACCATGCCTAGAATTTGGGTGACCCGCTCCAGGCGCAGTTCGATCGTGCGGGCCCAGGTGGAGGCATTGGTGGGAGCGCCCGCTATCTGTTGTGTGGCGATCGTCCCCCCAGCAATGTCTGTAATCAGTTGCAGGGCACGTTGGCAAGCAGTGGCTAATTCAGCATGATTGACCCCGCGCTCATAGCGGGTTGAGGCTTCGGTGCGTAACCCCAAGCTCCGGGCCGATCGCCGAATGGCCACTGGGTCAAAGAGGGCGGCTTCTAAAACCAGGTTCTGGGTGGTAGCTTGCACTTCTGTCGCTTCGCCCCCCATCACCCCCGCCAACGCCACGGGATGATTGTTGGTCGTAATCAGCAAGGTCTGTTCTTGAAGGTTGCGAGTTTGACCGTCCAGGGTTTTGAGGGATTCTCCAAGCTCCGCTAGCCGGACTCCCATCTGGAGTTTGGGGGTTTCAGGATTGCCGACTTGCAGCAACGCATCGCGATCGAAGGCGTGCAAAGGTTGCCCCCACTCCAGCAAAATGTAGTTGGTAATATCGACCACGTTGTTGATCGATCGCACCCCCGCTGACTGGAGGCGCTGTTGCAACCAAGCTGGGGAGGGCGCAATCTGCACCTGCTCCACCACTGTTCCGATGTAAACTGGGCAAGCTTGCGGCTCCGAAACCCTCAGCAATAGGGGTTGATCAGGGTTTTGCTGTGGCTCTCTGGCTTCACTGTTCACCTCCGGCAAACGCAAGGCTCCCCCGGTCAGGGCGGCAACCTCCCGTGCAATCCCCACCATGCTCAAGGCATCCGCTCGGTTAGCTGTGGAGGTCACATCCAAAATGACATCATCCAAGCCCAGCAATGGCCGCACATCTACCCCCAATTGTAGGGATTCTTGGTCAAAGATGTGAATGCCAGCGGATTCCTTCGCCAATCCCAATTCTGCGAGGGAACAAATCATGCCAACGGAGTCGATGCCCCGAAGCTTGGCGGGTTTCAGTTTCAGGTCGATCGTCGGTAAATAAGTGCCCAAGGTCGCCACAGGTACGTAGATGTCGGCTCTGGCATTGGGAGCGCCGCAGACAATGGTGGAGGGCGTAGCAGCCCCAATATCCACCTGGCACACTCGCAGCTTGTCGGCGTTGGGATGGGGCTGGCAGTCCAAAATTTTGCCGATCACTACGCCGTCTGCCCAAGTGCGCCGATCTTCGATCGCCTCCACTTCAAACCCCGCCATCGTCAGGATTTCAGCCAAATCCTGGGGAGATGCTTTGATATCCACTAATTCCCGTAGCCAGTTCAAAGAGACGCGCATGAGCCTACGTTCAACCTGTTAACCTCAATCCGCATTTTAGCGCCCTCTTGCGCCCTTACTGAAATCCGATCGCTAATGGTGAAGTTGTGCGGCAGCTAGTAACCTGAGTACCCAACCAATAACTTTTATTTAATCGCCACAATAATTTTTTGCCTAGCTTATACCGAACGCTATTTTTACAGTACTTGATGAATGCTTTCAACAAGTATCTCAATGAAGTCAACTGCATCACCGACAAGCCCTTCGTCAATATTCCATCGGTTTCCTATATTAAAAGTCGGATCTATATCGGCTTCATGAGCAATTCGCACTCTATAAAGAAACCCGATCGCAACTGACAGAACGATCGTACCTAACAAAGAAACCCGATCGCACTTAATACCACCCAAAGTCCGATCGCCCTGATAAAAACTGAGAAGTGATCGCCACTGTATAAATATTCAGTAAACTTCGTCATGGCTATCAATGTCGATCAACAAATTTCTTCGTCTCCTGACTCTGGATTTTTAACAAAGTCAAATACAATCCGGCAGTCATATGCCACACTACAAGCCCATGATCCGGTTAACTGACCTTTGAGCTTGTGTGTTTGCAACGACGGCTCGAAGGAGTTTTCTGCCAAACTTTTCAACACAGTTTCAACTTTGGACTATAATTCTGGGCGTTTACGGCTGAGAGTTTTATAGGAACGTTTGAATGATGAAGCGAACGTGATGATTTTCAACGATTTAGCTCCGAGATCGCTTCATCAACGGTGCCTCGGAAAACATGACCAGCCTGATGATCTTTTTTGGCTTGGGAAATATTGGTTGCAATTTCGCTGCGCCGAGGATCGCCCAATCTACGTTGCAGAATGTTTAACAGGGCAATCTGGTCATCTGGAGGCAGTGCTTCAATCCCATCTAGGATATTGTCAAACGTTGAGATCTGCATAGTGATTGAGATTAGATGAGATGGTGGCATGATAGCGCATTTTCATTTCAACTCTCGATCGCACCCCAACCACACAAAGAATCCGATCGCACCATAACTACACAAAGAAGCCCGATCGCCAATACCAAAACGATCGCACCCCCACCACACAAAAAATCCGATCGTACTCCAACTCCACAGAGAAGCCTGATCGCAACTGGCAAAACGATCGCATCCACTACTACATGAAATCCGATCGCTCTTCAACAAAAAATCCCTATCGCCCTCCACAAACTTATTTAAACTCAGATACTATCTCAAATAGCTTCACCTCACAGGAGCTGTGGGGATTTGGATATAGAACTCTGC
>Ga0209181_10000155_pt1 | contig 122395 bp, 102 predicted proteins | sample MAT05_FD_187208 | JGI IMG/M metagenome (GOLD analysis project Ga0209181, IMG submission 187208) | Freshwater microbial communities from Lake Fryxell liftoff mats and glacier meltwater in Antarctica - MAT-05 (SPAdes) (version 2) | ecosystem: Environmental > Aquatic > Freshwater > Ice > Liftoff...
GGGGGTTACAATCTCACCTTTTACGACTTTTACCGGACAAATAAACTTTGGTAATGGAACGACCTGCGCACCAGGTCCTGCTGTAGCAGGTAATCTTACTGCGGATGATTTTGCTACTTCTACAATTGAAGTTATAGCCGCTCCCCTTCCTTTAACTCTTTTAAGTTTCAATGCAACTTTATTGAATTGTCAACCTTCCTTGAACTGGCAAACAGAATCTGAAATAAATACAGATCGTTTTGAAATTGAAAGAGGCAACCTGAACAATTCTGCATGGAAATCAATTGGAACCGTAACAGCCAAGGGTAACACTACCGCAAAGTCTGCATACAATTTTATTGACAAAGACGTGGATGTTTCAGCAGACAAAGTATTGTACCGGTTAAAAATGATTGATAAAGACGGACAGTATAAATATTCGAAAATACTTCCTGTATTTATAAATTGTAAAACTACCCAGGTGCATGCCTATCCAAACCCTGTTCAGCATGGCAGGTTATATGTGAGCCTTACCGGTGTAAGTGGCTATACCGAAGCAACCTTACTGTCATTAACAGGCCAGGTAATATTAAAACAACCAATGAAGAATGGTACTAACTATTTAAATATTTCCCCATCTATTGCTACTGGATTATACCTATTAAATATTAAAGATGAAAATGGAGTTGACAAAAAATTAAAAGTGCTTATTCAGCATTAAATTAACTTCTATGAATACTTAAAAAGCCCGCCTGAAATACAGGTGGGCTTTTTAAATATTTCATGATTTGAATACCCGGCTATTTATACGTTAAGGCCGATACTTGTTAACTCAATAAAATCATCGGTGCCTTTCTATCTTAAACCAATCAATGCATTACATGGCGCACCAGAAATTTGAATGCGATAAAACAATCAAAGGGTTAAAATAGTTTGTTCATTGCGTCCCGAATAAATAAATGAATTTTCGGCATCCTGTTATATAATCAGCAGCAAAAATAAATCACTTTTTAATCGATAAGCAGTACTATTGAAGTACAGAAGGCTGTCTGATTGTCTGGGTATAATCTGCTTACGGTTAGTAGCATGTATTACCTGTCCACATCAGGGTTTTAGGCACTTTAAATTTACTTTTTCCGGCATTAAACATTCTTTTAGTTCACCCTTTTTCGCCCGCTGTTTCGCAAGCTGTTTATGGCTGTTCACCAATCGCCTCACAGATTGATACTCCAGTTCATATTGCTTAATCAGGCAGGCTACCTGTTGCAATGACTCCTGGTAGCTGATGTATAACTGCTTCAATTTTTCTTCCTGTTCAACGATTGAATGTATATGATTGGTGGGTAGTTCGAAAGTTTCAGATTCCTGTTGTAACTGATGCAAAAATCGTTGCAACCTATTGTAATGATACCGTTGAATAGCGTGCATAATTTGGATAAAGAGCGCCTTCTCGACGAAGGCATATTAAATTTAATCAGGCAGATCAATTCAATTTGATTTGTGTGAATGAACTGCTTCTTTTCTAAGTGTTGTGTGCCGAATTATTAGTATTTGACTTTTTACTTTCAACCTGTTGAACAATCGGATACCTATTCAAAACCAAATAAATCAAGTATAAGATTATCTCCAGTTTGATTGTGATGTAACAAGAATCCTGGACTGTAAACAAGCCAATTATATTAGCATCATCGTTAATAAAACAGTGTGGCAATAAAGCTACTTCCCCAAACACCAATACAGGTTAACTAATTATTACTTTAATGTTAAGGATCAAAAAAACAGGGGGCTAAAAAACAAAACAATTAAAGTTTGTTTATTCGGGGCGGATATCTCTAGCGTTAATCTAATTTTTGTTGCTTACCACTCAATTGTTTATAATTCGTCACTCTTTCCGTTTACTGTAATGCGGAAATAAAGCGGTATCAAAATATATTTGGATTTTTCAGGCAGACTATCGGATTGGTATGACAATTTCTTTGGCGCTCTTATATAAATAAGAGAAATGGTGCTTTTTTGTATTCATTCGGTGAGTCGATTTATGCACCTTAGAGTTAACAGCTTTGGGTTTGAATCCGGGCGAAACTAGATAAATTTCTTGCTGGTAAATGATTTGGTAAGTTTCGGTTCATTTTTGGCAGTTTTCAAAATAACCAAATGACTCACTTAAACCTTGATTATTCTTGCTATATTTTGGTTACGCACCGAATTAAAAAACCCCACAAATCATTCATTTTTGTGGGGTTAAGTATAAATTTGTTGATGTTTTTGTGACCGCGTTAGGATTCAAACCTAAAACCTTCTGATCCGTAGTCAGATGCTCTATTCAATTGAGCTACGCAGCCAAAATAGATTGAAATGCCGAAGCGCATTTTACTAATGGATTGCAAAAATAGAGATTTATTTTATTGAACCCAACTCTTTATGCATTTTTGCAGCAAATAAAACGATGAAATTTCATTTTTGGACCGTTGGGAAGGGACATGAACCCTATGTTAAGGAGGGGGTAGAATTATTTACAAAACGAATTGCCAATTACTTTCCGGTTGAATGGAAAATCATTGCCATGCCCAAAAATGCAGCTACATTAGGTGAAATTGACTTGAAAAAAAAAGAGGCGGAGATTATCATAAATGCATTGCAAAAAGACGATTACCTGGTACTGCTGGAAGAAAGGGGAAAACAATTAAGCAGCGAAGAACTTGCGACATTTATTCAATCACGGGCCAATGAAAGTATTAAAAATATCATATTCTTAATTGGCGGTGCTTATGGGGTTGGCGAATCGGTGTTGCATCGAGCCAATTATAAATGGAGTTTATCGCAATTGGTTTTTCCACACCAGTTGGTTAGGTTGATACTGGCGGAGCAGGTTTACAGGGCTTGTTCCATTTTACGAAACGAGAAATATCATCATCAATAACTATATTGCAAAAAAATATCGTGCATGGAAAATCTCTCTATTACCATTGGAATTATTATTATCACCTGCCTCGTTAGTTTCTCCGCTTTTAGCAGTAATAAAATTATGAACGACCTGATTATGTGGCCCGTAGAAATAAAGGCAAAAAATCAATGGTACCGTTTTCTTACGTCCGGTTTTTTACATGGAGACTGGATGCATTTAATATTCAATATGGTTACATTGTTTATTTTCGGACAATATGTCGAGTCTGGATGTGAACAACTGTCGGGCAAATGGATGTACCTGGTATTGTATTTTGGAGGGATGGCGATTGCCGACATTCCGAGTTACATAAAACACCAAAACGATCCTAATTACAGAAGCCTGGGTGCTTCAGGCGCGGTATCTGCCATAGTTTTTACAGGAATAATATTTAATCCAACAAATAAAATAGGATTCTTTTTTATTCCTCCGGTTATCCCAGCTTATATTTTTGGTCCCCTTTACCTGATTTACTGTGTGTATGCCGCTAAACAAAGCCGCGACAATATCAATCACGATGCACATTTATGGGGTGCCGTATTCGGATTAGTATTTCCGCTTGCTTTACATCCCTTTTTATTTCAACGCATGATCGACCTCATTACTGATACTGCATCCTAACGTAGTACAAAAGAATAAATTTGTTGGGTGGATTCCCGTATTTTAAACCGTTCATCAATACGCATACCCACCACCCAGATTATTTTTTTATCCATTTCAATTACCCAGGCATTTTCTTTTTGAGTTAAGGACAATTTTTGATCTGTAAAAAACCTGCTGAGTTTCTTTTTCTTTTGCATGCCAAGGGGGTAAAAATAATCTCCCTGCTTCCATTTGCGTAACAGCAATGGGAATTTTATTAGTTTAAAATCAACCTGCGCAAACATAGGATCGTTAACCATTGAAAACCGGGCTTTGGAAATTTTCTCCATTGAAAGAGTACCTTCCTTGAACACAATTTCCGTTTCGTTTTCATCAATTAAAATGTTATCTGCTTCAATAGTTTGCCTGGGTGAAATGATCAGCCAGTTGCGGTTTTTAATGATTCGGTGGGTGGAAGATTCGATGTATTTACCGGTTTCACTTTTTAATAATCCAATGGCTTCGTCGGTTTGGTGAGCGGTAAAACCAACCGTTTTGATGATCTCATATAATACGGTTGCCAATGGCTCCGTCTTTAATAATTTTAACAAAGGAATATGTATCTCCTCCCCTATATATTCCAATAATTTTTTCTTGTGTGTTTCAACCGACTGTTGATACAAAATTTCTGTTTCTCTAAAACGCTGAATATTTTTCAAAACATTATTCGTAGCCTCCGGAAAGCTTTCGTTTACCAGTGGAATTATTTTATTACGGAAATAATTACGGGTATATTCATTCTCCAGGTTGGTGTAATCGGTTACATATTCAAGCGCATTCAATTTTAAAAAGGTCTCCAGGTCGTACCGGCGGGCAAATAACATCGGGCGGATCAGCCTTCCCTGTTTTGGCAATATCCCCCTCAGACCGGTAATTCCCGTGCCCCTAAAAAAGTTCATCATTACCGTTTCAATATTGTCATCTGCATGGTGAGCAGTCAGGATATACCGGGCTTTTGAAGGATCGGTTAGATCTCCATTCTTTTTGTTATCGGGCAATTTTTTGTCTTCAATCAAAGAATAAAACCACTCATACCGAAGATCACGTGCAGCTTCTTCTATCGATTTTTTTGTTGCCCGGGCATAAGCAATCGTATCAAATGTTTTTCTGTAGAATGGCACATTATATTTTTGGGCCAGGGCAGTTACAAATTCTTCATCCCGCAAACTATCATCACCTCTTAATTGAAAATTACAATGTGCTATTACAAATTCAAAGCCAGCCTGTTTACAAAGTTCACACAATACGGCAGAATCCACACCGCCGCTAACGGCAAGCAATAGCCTGTCTTTTAGCTGAAAGAGATTTTCTTTCTGTATGTATTGCTTAAATTTTTCTAAAAGATCCATTATTTTATACGCCCATTGCTTAACCCGGTTTTAAAGACAAACGAAACGAATGAGAGCCCCATCCCTACCCTTCTCAACAGGAAAGGAAAGAATGGTCAGTTTTTAAAATAAATGATATAATAATATTTGAAATTTTCCGCTTGATTCACTGCTTTTCCTCCTTTCGGGGAGGATAGTTGGGGTTTAGTTGGGCCCTACTCCTCTATATCCTCCAGCGCTCCCTGCAATTCACTGTATGTATGATTATCTCCTGCTCTCCTGGCTTCTTCCATCCCCCGTTTATAAATACGGATGGCTTTATCAAAGTCACCGGCCCGCTCGAGCAGTTTGCCTAAATGGTAATAAGACCCAATATAAGAAGGTTCCCGAAGCAACAGTTCATTAAAGAGATTTCTAGCTTCCTCATCTTCGCCAATCTTGATGTATTCCAGTGCCAGTGCATGTTGTAGAAAACTATCTTTATCAGCCGTCTTCATGTATTCCAATAATTTTTCTATCCTGCTCATGCGATAATATTTTTTTTGGTTTTTGTATTCAATATTTATTTACAAATCTTATCTTTGTTAATAGTTGCATAAACAACTTATTTTTCCTTGCTAAAATTAATGTATGAAAATATTAGTCTGTATCACTAAAACACCGGACACGACTGCAAAAATAGCCTTCGCAGATAACAATACGAAATTCGCTGCAGAAGGAGTACAATGGATTATCAATCCCTACGATGAATGGTATGCCCTTGTTAGGGCCATCGAATTGAAAGAAAAAGATACAGCTACTACTATTCACCTGGTAACAGTTGGCCTACCGGATTGTGATCCCATTATAAGAAAAGCGTTGGCATTGGGCGGAGATGAAGCTATCCGTGTTAATGCAGATAGTCATGATAGTTATTTCATCGCATCACAAATTGCTGAGGTAGCCAGGCAAGGTAGTTATGACCTGATATTTACCGGTAAAGAAACCATCGATTACAATGGATCGTCTATTGGTGGCATGGTGGCAGAATTGCTGGATTTGCCTTATGTTTCACTGGCTATAAAATTTGACCTGGATGGTAATAAAGCAACCATCATCCGTGAAATTGAAGGAGGCGAAGAAACTAATGAGGTAAATCTACCGGTAGTGGTAAGTTGCCAGAAAGGAGTAGCTGAACAGCGAATCCCCAATATGAAAGGAATTATGGGAGCAAGAAGCAAACCGTTGAAAGTGATAGAGCCTGTTGCCATAGATGCACTTACTTCCATTGCTTCATTTGATTTGCCACCGGCAAAAGCAGGCGTAAAACTGGTTTCGCCAGATAATCCTGAGGAACTGGTTAGGTTGCTTCATGAAGAAGCGAAAGTGATTTAAGAGCGAGCCCCCTGACCCCCGATGGTGGAACTTCAGAGGATATAATACAATATAAACAAGGCGCTTTCATACTTGAAAGTTTAAATGCTTTATAAACAATTGAAATATATTTTAGCATCGTACCGGTACATATTTTTATAATTATCAAATATCAATTACCATGAGCGTTTTAGTTTTTTTAGACCAAGAGGATGGACAAATCAGGAAGTCATCTTTTGAAGCAGCCTGTTATGGCGCTAAAATAGCGGGGCAATTGGGTGTGGTTGCAGAAGCCATCGTGCTGGGTACAGTTAAAGAAGATCTGAAGACACTGGGAAAATATGGTATTCAAAGAGTATATACTGTGAAGAACCCGGCGCTGGATGAAATGGATGCTCAGGTGTTTACTAGAGTAATTGCTGATGCAGCCATTGCAACCGATGCTACTGTCATTATTTTTTCCAATAACCTGTGTGGTAAGTCGGTGGCGCCTCGTTTGAGTGTGCGGTTAAAAGCAGGCTTGGTTACCGGTGCCATTGCATTACCCGATACCGTTAATGGATTTATTGTAAAGAAAAATGTATTCAGCGGTAAGGCATTTGCAAATGTGGCCATTAACACGCCGGTTAAAATAATAGCATTAAATCCCAACTCCTATTCAATAACAACAACTGAAGGAGTTGCTGAAGTATCAGAATTTGCAGCAACCGTGGATGCTGCAAAAGTGAAAGTTACTGCTGTAAATAAAATTGTAGGTGAAGTTCCCTTGACTGAAGCGGAAATTGTAGTTAGCGGTGGCCGTGGTTTGAAAGGCCCCGAAAACTGGGCCCTGGTTACTGATCTTGCGAAACTATTGGGTGCCGCAACTGCCTGTAGCCGTCCTGTGGCGGATATACATTGGAGACCACATCATGAGCATGTGGGCCAAACTGGTATTGCTATTGCACCCAATTTATATTTTGCCATTGGTATATCGGGAGCCATCCAGCATCTGGCAGGCGTTAACAGAAGCAAAACAATTGTAGTGATCAATAAGGATCCCGAAGCCCCCTTCTTTAAGGCAGCAGATTATGGTATAGTTGGTGATGCTTTTGAAGTAATGCCAAAGATAATTGAAGCAGTAAAGAAGTTGAAGGAGGCTTAATGCTAACCATTATAGTAGACATTTTAAAATTATCAGGGTAATTATAGGATTAGTTAAATGAAACCGGGACAGGCCCATTGAATAGGCGTATTTGCTTGCAGCCATTATCCCGAAACTAAAATGTATTTTAATCTGATTAATTTCATTTATAAAGCCTTTCAAATACCATTGAAAGGCTTTTGTTTTTTATATTTGCTTTTTGGAAGTTAACTTACTACCCTTTTGACGAATCGATTATGAAGAAAATTGAACTAGAAATAGTAGCCCTGTCGCACAGTATTACCCAAACCCATAGCTATGCAGTGGTATTGGGGGAAGTAAACGGATTGCGCCGCCTACCCATTGTTATTGGCGGTTTTGAAGCGCAGGCTATAGCAGTTGCCTTGGAAAGAATGAGTCCAAGCCGTCCCCTTACTCACGACCTCATGAAAAACTTCATGATGGCATTCAATGTCGAATTGCACGAAGTAGTAATCAACGATTTACAGGAAGGCATCTTTTACAGCAAATTGGTATGTAGCAGCGAGAATGATACAGTTGAAATCGATTCAAGAACATCGGATGCACTGGCTCTTGCGGTACGCTTTGGTTGTTCGATCTTTACCTACGATAATATTTTAGATAGCGCGGGCATATTGATGGAAGGCGATGCTAAAAAGAAAAAATCAACTGCCCCTTTAACTACTGAAACTGGTGGTAGGGACGATTTAAAAGCTATGTCGACGGAAGAACTCAACAACCTGTTGACTGAAGTATTGGAACAGGAAGATTATATACGGGCCATTGCCATCCGGGACGAAATTAAAAGCAGGAAAAAGGGAACTTCTAATGGATAATTACTTAATTGATAACGTATAACTCTTATTGGTAAATATTACTCCTGTTAGAATCCTTATCCAAAACAACAGGGAAGTACAGCCAGCGCAATTATCAATTAAAAAATTATCAACTATCCTTTAAAATGCTTGTATTTCCCAATTGTAAAATCAACCTTGGTTTAATCATTACAGGTAAAAGGGCTGATGGATACCACAATCTTGAAACCGTCTTTTATCCCGTCCCGCTAAATGACGCAATGGAAATAATTCCTTTACCAGATCATATACAGCCTTCGCAGGCAATATTTTCACAGTCGGGTTTGCGCATCAGTGGCGACGAAAAGGATAACCTTTGCATTAAAGCTTATCACCTGCTCCTTAATGATTTCCCCCAACTACCTGCCATCAAAATTCACCTGCACAAGTCAATTCCCATGGGGGCAGGGCTGGGAGGCGGTTCTGCAGATGCTGCATTTGCATTAATCGCATTGAATGAAAAATTTGCATTACAACTTACTAATGCCCAATTGATACAATATGCATTGAAACTGGGAAGTGATTGCCCTTTTTTTATCATCAACAAACCCTGCATTGCCACTGGACGCGGAGAAGAACTCATTCCGATCAGTTTAACACTTTCCGGTTACCGTATAGTTATGGTCAATCCCGGGATACATGTAAATACCGGTTGGGCTTTTTCTCAAATCAATTCCATACGGGCGAATACTAATTTAAAAAAACAGGAAGATCAATTTCCAGGTTCAATCATATCTCTTCCCTTAACACAATGGAAAGAAATGCTATTCAACGATTTTGAAAACCCTGTATTTGAAAAACACCCTGAAATAAAAGCAATCAAAAATGCAATGTACGAAAAGGGAGCATTGTACGCCGCAATGAGTGGCAGTGGAAGCACTGTTTATGGAATATTTGACTCTGCTGTCCAATACTCCTTCAATTTCCATTCAAGCTATCTTTTGTACAGCATCTTGATGTAAAGCCTACTCAACACACTGTTAATATTTACATTTTTTACTGGGTCTTTTAAAAATGGCACCTGTATTTGGTTCCTTTGTGATAAATTGCAGGTTCACAAAAAAATCCAAATGAAGAAAATATTTTTATTGTTCAATGTGGCCCTTTTTTACGGGGTAATGGTGTTTTCCCAAACTTCAACGGGAGTATTACCCAAAAACTGGCATCTGCAGGATAAAGACAGTACCGGTATATACGGCATTAGCCTTGATAAAGCATACGAATTTGTAAAAACTAAAAAATTGAAAAGCAGGCAGGTGGTTGTGGCAGTAATTGATAGCGGTATTGATACCTTGCATGAAGATTTAAAGTCCATTATGTGGACCAACCCCAAAGAGATACCGGGTAATAGTATAGACGATGATAAAAACGGTTATGTTGACGATGTACATGGCTGGAATTTCCTTGGAGGCAAAGATGGTCGTAATGTAAAGCAGGACAGCTACGAAGCCGCCCGGGTATACAATAAACTAAAACTGAAATATGGTAGCCTGATCCCCGATGAGTCTTCTATTAAGCCGGAAGAAAAGGCAGAAATGGAACTATTTAAAAAGGCGCAGCAGAAAATAGTAGGTGATGTCAATCCGGCAGAAATCGCCTTTATGAGAAAATTGCTACCGGGTTTTTTAAAAGGTGATTCTGTAATTGCCAAAAGCCTGGGTAAGGAAGAATACAATTGCACTGACCTGGAAAAATACACGGCTACAGATGCGGATGCAAAAAAAACAAAACTCTTTTTGATCCAGCTCTGCAAAGGAAACGGCAGTGATGAAATTACCAACAAGCAGATCATTGATGAATTTGAGGGCCAGCTCAGAAAAGCCGATGCGGCCAATAACGCACCAGAAGAATACAGAAAAGAAATAGTAAAAGACAATGAAGCGGATATAAATGATCGTTTTTATGGCAATAACGATATTATGGCGTCTACGCCATTTCATGGCACTCATTGCGCCGGTATTATTGCTGCGGCTAGAAACAATAAAAAAGGAATAGATGGGATAGCGGATAATGTACGCATCATGATGATTAGAGCCGTGCCGGATGGCGATGAGCATGATAAAGACATTGCGCTTGCAATACGGTATGCAGTTGATAACGGGGCTCAGATAGTTAGCATGAGTTTTGGCAAAGACTTTTCGCCTGAAAAGGAATGGGTGGACGATGCAGTAAAATATGCAGAGCAGAAGGGAGTTTTATTGGTACACGCTGCCGGCAATGACGCTAAAAACATTGATTCATCCGATAATTTCCCTTCACCTGTTTACAAGGATTTAAAAGCAAAAGCGACTAACTGGATTACGGTAGGCGCAAGTGGAGATCCTAAAAACGGTGGCATCACTGCCCGCTTTAGCAATTATGGTAAAAAGGAAGTAGATGTTTTTGCTCCCGGTGTACAAATTTATTCAACCATTCCAGGTGGAAATACTTATGGCAATGCATCTGGCACAAGTATGGCATGTCCGGTTGTTGCCGGTACTGCTGCATTTATTTTGGAACATTACCCTACCCTTTCAGCTAAACAATTAAAGTACGTGATTGAGAAATCGGCAACCACACCATCAGAAGATGTTAACATTCCAGGAACGGAAGAAAAAACACCATTAAGCGAGATATCAAAAACCGGTGGATTACTCAATGCTTATGGAGCAATTAAATTAGCTGCTACACTCAAAGGAGAAAGAAAAATTACAAAAGTAATATTACCGAAACCAAAGCTCAAAAAATCTACTAAGGGATAACTAACAACTGAATTAATTCAACCGCAGATTTGCTGATTACTACAAGCGCATCTGCGGTTTTCATTTATAATCTAAACGACATGTCAAATTCATCTCCCACCAATCAGCCCGGCTATTTCCAGCTTTATCTTGACCAGGTAAAGGAAAAGGACCTGGCAACAGCATTTACCAATCAATCAATGATTATAAAGGAGTTCCTGCCTTTTATATCTGAAGAAAAATCCTTACATGCCTATGCGGAAGGTAAATGGACGCTTAGAGAATTATTACAGCATATAATTGATACTGAAAGAATTCTAACCTTCAGGGCATTAAGCTTTGCAAGAAAAGAAAGCGCTTCACTTCCGGGTTTTGATGAAAACGAGTATTCCGCTGCTGCTACAGCCAATAACAGGACATGGGAGAGTTTAACCGAGGAATTTATTGCAGTAAGAAAATCAAGCCTTTTTTTATTTGATAGCTTTACTCCTGAAATGTTAGCGGGAACTGGAATTGCCAATAAAAATCCATTCACTGTACACCAATTAGGATTTATTGTGGTAGGGCATTTTACCCATCATAAAAGAATAATAGAGGAAAGATATTTATGATTAAAGGGGCCTGATTTAATGGGCATCTGTTTTGAATAAATGATGCATTGGAACTCATTAGCGTTCATGCCCTGCAAGCCCATGTAATTATAATGCTTGGCCAGGCATTGGCCTGTTAACTTCGCCAGAATCAATTGTAAAAAAATCCCACAGTTATAAACACTGTGGGATTTTTTCATTGTTGAATTATCTTTGTAGTTACGCTATCAGTTAATTTTTATTTTCGGGTGCTACTACTGAACCGTGATTTAATGCTATGTTACTTTGCGTTATCATTCTATTAGTAACCTTTACTGCCTCATCTACATATATATCATCCTTTAATGTATTCAAAAACCTTTTATTCTTTTCCGCCTTTTCCTTGTCGCCTGTTAACCTGGCATTATCAGCTTCCACATTCTTCACATTCAATTGATTTGACAATTTTAACAGCTCTTCCAGTTGTTTGTACCTTGCCTTTAATTGTTTTTGAGCTGTTTGATACTTTATAAGATTCAAAGAGTAGGCACGATCATTTTCTTTATCAATAGAATCAATTTTTTCCCTCATTTTCTTAAAAGTGATGTTGGCTTTCGCTTGTTCGTTGGCCGATGCTGCTACCATATCGGTACTAAATGTACTAGTCCATGGCTTGTAATCTACCTTTGCTATTTCATCCCAACTTAATGAAGTAGGATTATCTTTTTCACGAGCTTTGGCAAGTTCCATTCTGTCTGGGATTATAACATCGGGTACTACTCCTCTTAACTGTGTGGCGCCACCATTTACCCTGTAAAATTTCTGAAGCGTAAGTTTCACAGTGCCAAGGTCTTCGCCTTTCTTATTAAAAATGGCACTTTCACTTTCAGGAGCCAGGGGGATAGTACGTTGTACAGTACCCTTTCCATAGGTAGACGTACTACCAACAATAATTCCCCGCTTATAATCCTGTATTGCGGCAGCGAATATTTCAGAAGCTGATGCACTAAATTCATCCACCATAACAGTTAGCGGGCCATCATATAATACTGTCTTGTCCCTATCCTTCCATTGGTATGGCTGTTTTTCGTCTCTTCCTTTTACCTGGCATATTGGTCCGTCTTCAATAAAGAGACCAGCCATTTTTACAACTTCAGGAAGTGAGCCCCCACCATTGCCACGAAGATCAATTACAATACCTTCCACCTTTTCAGCTTTAAGTTTTTCAACTTCCCTTGCTACATCATCGGAGCATCTTGCGCCTTTTGGATCTTCAAAATCCATATAAAATTCAGGCAAATAAATATAGCCGATTTTATGCTCTCCCTTAATGATGGCGCTCCTTGCAAAAGTGTCATCCAATTTAATTTCATCCCGTTTAAGTATGATCACTTTTAAACTACCGTCCGGCTTGCGAACTGTAATTCTAACTTCAGTTCCTTTATCCGCACCTCTTATTAGTTTTACTGCATCCGTTACCGCATAACCTGTAACGTCCACCGGTTCAGCGGTACCCTGCCCTATTTTAATTATCTCGTCTTCCACACCCAATTCACCGCTTTTCCAGGCGGGACCACCTGTAACCAGGCTTGCAATTTTTATTTTGCTTTGGTCTTCTTTTAACTGTGCTCCAATACCATAAAACTTGCCGCTCATCATTTCGGAAAAGCCACGGCTATCTACGGGCGCAAAATAATTGGAATGTGGATCCATTGCTCCAGTTACTGCATTTACAAAGGAACTAAACAGTTCATCGGTTTTATTGTGATTTTTTAGAGTGGTGAAATAACGCTCAATCTGCTTCCTCACCTGATCCCTGGCCTCACGTTCAATTGTACTGTCGGCTTTGTAGACAAATTTAGCACTGCCACTATCCTTTACACCTTTCGTTTCAACTTTACTTTTATTTTTTTCCCGATCTTCAATCATATCGGAATATTTGGTAAGTACCAGGTATTTTAAACGTTTGCGCCATACTTCCTTTCTATCTGCATCTGTAGCCGGATAACTTACTCTATCCCCATCCAGCATAATATTTTCATCTTTACTAAAATCGAAAGGTTTAGTCAGGATCGTTTTATAATATTCAGAAGCTTCATTCAATCGACGGGTATACGATTCACTCAACACGTAAAAAGATTCCAGCTTTTCTCCATGAATTTCGTTGTCTATTTTCGATTCGAATCTTTGAAAACTATCAATATCGCTTTGCAGGAAAATGGTTTTATCATCGTCCAAATCATTGATAAAGCGTTTCAAAACCAGTTTGGAAAAGTCATCATCAACCTTTTTTGGACTAAAATGTCCCTGTTCCAATAACATACCAACAGTTTGCAGAATTTTTTCATTCTTTGATTTTGGATTATCATCTCCAGCTCTGCCCTGCGTTTGAAAAGCGAGAAAAAGAATAGTTCCTGTTAATACCAGGAATACCGGAAAGAATTTTTTGCTCATAATTATCTGCTGAATTTTTAGCATAAAGTAAAATTAACGGAAAAATTATATTAATTATTGGATTAACAAATCCTTTTAGACTAATGTTTTCCTAAAAAATGATAAGTTGATGATATTTAATGCTGCATGCTTAAAACCAATTGAGGTTGGGCTATATTTTTAAATATAAATAACCAACAATTATCCCTTTAAAATGTTGGCAAAAATAAATCCGGATTTTAAAAAATTGATACTATACGGGTAATCAATGAACCCGTTTACCCGACTGTGCTTTTGCACTCCGGCAAACATTTTTGCCGCCCAAAAACATGCCTGAATTTCATTTTAAAAAGATAAATATTTTGAGCGTAACCAGCGGCCAGAACAACTCGCAAAAGCTGTTGATTGCATGCTGGCATATCCTTCGAAGAGTGTCACTGGTTGCATAAAGTAATGGTTTCAAGAAAGCTACACATAAAAAAGAGCTCTGCATTATGCAGAACTCTTTCGGTGGGTAATCGAGGGGGCTCGAACCCCCGACCCTCAGAATCACAATCTGATGCTCTAACCAACTGAGCTACGACTACCGTTTTTTACCCCGATAATTATCAGGAGGATGGCAAAAATAACAAAAAACATTTCCTGAACAAAATTACATTTAAAATACTTTTTTATTTCCTTTCTTTGCAGCCCAAAATACAATATGGACATCACCGGATTTCTTTTTACCGTTTTACTTGCGGCTTTCAATGGTTGGATCACTACCTGGGTGGCAATAAAAATGCTTTTCCATCCACGAAGGCCAATCCATTTCATGGGACTAAAACTACATGGCATTTTTCCTAAAAATCAACGATTGATAGCAGAGAAGCTCGGACAGGTTGTTAGTAAAGAGTTACTATCATTTAGCGAAATTGAAGAAAAGGTAACCAATCCCGACAATTTACAGAAATTACGCCCAGACATTGAAGCGCATATTGATAATTTTATGCGTTTCAAATTAAAAGAGGTATTTCCAATGTTAGGGATGATGTTGGGAGAAAAAACAATTTTACAATTTAAGGAAGCCTTTCTGGTAGAATTAGAGGCATTGTTCCCGGTTTTAATGAAAAGCTATATGAACAAACTGGAACACGATCTTGATCTTGAAAAAATAGTTACAGAAAAAGTGATTGGCTTTTCATCAGAAAAACTGGAAAATATTTTAGACCAGATCACCAAAAAAGAATTCAAATTCCTCGAGATTATTGGTGGAGTGTTTGGATTTTTCATCGGTTTGATACAGGTTTTATACTATTATCTTACAAATTAACCAACATCTGAAATATACGGCCTTTTCTCAACGTTATCCTACCGTTCATCAATAATCCGGTGTTACAGTTAAACTTATTCAGGGAACTTTGGTTTACCATTTCGCAATTCATTTACAAATATTTATAATTAATGAAAACAATCATCCGAACTGCTTTATCGTTTTTTTTGCTCCTATTAACTCTTAACTTGTCAGCCCAGTTTCCCGGAGGAGGTGGTGCTGCCAGGGCAGGCGGACAAAATATGAACATGGGACACTTTTACGGCAAAGTAATAGATGCCAACACCAATAAACCAATAGTTGCTGCATCTATTCAGTTACTCCAAAATAAATTTGATTCTGTATCTAAAAAAAGGAAGGACGTAATTATTTCCGGGATGCTTACTACTAAAAGGGGAGAATTCAGCCTGGAGAATCTGCCCATTATGGCTTCTTATAAGTTAGTGATAACAGCTATTGGTTATAAAAGCATTGAACAGAAACCAGCATTTGTGTTGAATATGGCAGGAGCCAAACCGGGTGATATGAGCAGTATGTTGAGTGCCGTTGATAAAGACCTTGGAAATATTAAGATGGAAACGGATGCACAACAACTGGAAGGAGTAACAGTTACGGCTGATAAAGCATTGTTGACAATGAGTATTGACCGTAAAATTTTTAATGTTGAAAAAAATCTTGCAAGTGTTGGAGGTACTGCTGTAGATGTAATGAAAAATGTTCCAAGCCTTAATGTGGATATTGATGGTAATGTTACCCTGAGAAATGCGGCTCCACAGATATTTGTAGATGGCAGGCCAACTACTATGACGTTAGAGCAAATTCCTGCAGATGCAATTGCTACCGTGGAAATCATTACCAACCCTTCTGCAAAATTTGATGCCTCTGGTGGTGGTGCAGGTATTTTAAATATTGTGATGAAAAAGAATCGCAAAGCAGGTTACAACGGAAGTATACGGGCAAGTATAGATAGTCGTGCCAGGCCAGGCTTCGGTGGTGATATTAACATAAAACAGCAAAAGATCAACTTTTTTGCTGCCGCCCAGCTTGGTTTTCGCAAATCTATTTCTACGGCAAGCACGGACCGTACCGATTATTTTAATAATGCAGTGGCACATTTGAGTCAAAAAAATGGCCCGATTGGAAAAGGCTTTTTTGGTTTCGGAAGGATGGGGTTCGATTATTTCATAGATAATCGCAACACCATCAGCATTTCAGGAAATATAGTAAGAGGACAATTTAAGAATACCGATCTGATTAATGTAAATAGGGATACTGCCTACCCTACTTACTCCATATCAGATTATGGCTTCCGTAATAGTTTTGGTGAATTTAACTTTAAGAACTATGGATCCTCACTGAGTTTCAAACACAATTTCGCAAAAGCAAATAAGGAAATTACGGCAGATGTAAATTATAATTACAGAAAAAACGACAATGAGAATGATGTTTCCACCCAATATTTTTTTCCTAACACCAACCCGAAAATACCACTAATCTTCCAAAGTTCTTTAGGCGGTGGAACCACCAAATTTTTTACTGCACAAACGGATTATTCCAATCCCATTACTTCCACCACAAAAATTGAAGGTGGGGCAAGGATTGCACTTAGGGATTTTAATAGCTTCAATGAAAATTTTGTAAAAGATCCTTCAACAGGTAAACAAATACCACTTACCCAACTGAACAACAGTTATCAATTTACCGATCGGGTGCTGGCAGCTTATGGTACTTTTTCGCAGCAGATTAAAAAATTCAGTTACCAGCTTGGTTTGAGAATTGAAAGTTCCAAATATGATGGTACACTCATTAATACCGGTCAGAAATTTTCCAATGAATTCCCCTTTAGTATTTTTCCAAGTGCATTTGCTACTTATAAGTTGACCGATAAGCAAGACATGCAGTTAAATTATTCAAGAAAAATAAACCGGCCCAACTTCTTTCAGTTGATACCGTTTATTGATTTTACGGATTCATTGAACTTGAGTAAAGGTAATCCCAACCTGGTTCCAGAATTTACTAACTTGCTTGAAATATCTTACCAAAATCAGCTTGGCAAAGGCCACAACCTGCTTTCAACTATCTACTTCAAAAACACCAACGACCTGATAGCACGATACCAGTTCCCTGAAAAAAATCCCAACGCACCTGCGAAACCTGATACCGTTTTATTTACCAGCTACGCCAATGCTTCGCAGAGTTATACATACGGTTTGGAATTTACTTCAAGAAATAAGATTGCTAAATGGTGGGATTTGACCAGTAACCTGAACCTTTTTAATGTTACCCTAAAAGCTGGTAACCTACCAGGTGGTGTTGATAATAACCAGGTAAGCTGGTTCCTGAAAATTAATAATAGCTTTAAATTACCCAAAAACTATTCTATCCAGTTAAGTGGTGATTACCAGGCCAAAACTCTTGTACAACCGGGGGGAGGCGGAGGAGGAATGATGTTTGGCGGTGGAAACCTGCCTTCAGCACAGGGCTACATCAAACCCTTTTATGGATTTGATATCGCTATCCGCAAAGATTTCCTTAAAAATAATGCAGCTTCTTTGACTTTGCAAATGAGTGATATTTTCCGTACCCGGCTTAATAGTACCTACACTGAATCCATCTATTTTATTCAGTCCACTGATCGTAGGCGTGATCCGCAGTTGCTGCGACTCAATTTTAACTGGCGTTTTGGAAAGTTTGATGTGTCATTATTGAAACGTAAGAACATGAAAGGAGAGATGGGCAATATGCAGGAAAGTATGCAGGGAGCAGGTCAATAAGAAATCAGCCCCCGTCCACCCCCATTCCTTATAGGGGAATTATTCGAAGAGTATAATAGAAATTGAGGAGTAAAAACCTATCTGGGTTTTCATTCTATTCATTTACCCCCCTTCAGGGGACATGGGGTGATGGGGTTTAGATTTTTTGCGTTAAATTGCCGCCTCATTATCAAATCGCTTCATGAAGAATTTTAATTTTAAGAACATTCTGCCGCATGCAATTGCGGTGGCTATATTCCTAATTATCGCTGTTGTTTATTGCCTGCCCATATTCCAGGGAATGGTGGTGAGCCAACATGATATGTTGGGTAGCAAAGGGATGACGCAGCAATCCATCGAATTTTATGAAAAATATGGTACCTATCCATTATGGACCAATTCCATGTTTGGTGGTATGCCCACTTTTCAAATATTATTTGCTGCCAAATACAATATCGGAATTGGCTGGATGCATAGTTTATTTACCTTCTTTCTCCCTTCCCCGGCAAGCCTTTTCTTTTTATCGTGTATTTGTTTTTATATTTTAACCCAGGTTTTAAAATTAAAGCCATGGATCGGAATATTGGGTGCATTGGCATATTCCTTCGCTTCTTATAACGCCATCATTACCATGGTGGGGCATGTTACAAAATTTGCTACCATGGGCTACGCTCCCCTAGTATTGGCTGGCCTCATTTTATTGATGCAGCGTAAATATATCTGGGGTTTTGCCCTTACTTTAATTGCAACTAACATGTTTTTTAACCAAAACCATGTTCAGATAGTCTATTATTTCATGTTGCTTTTTGTTTGCCTGGGGATTAGTTTTTTAATTCAAACATTTAAAACTAAAGATTTTAAACATTTGATAAGTGCTGCTACATTGGCGTTCGTGGCAATTGCCATCAGTGCCTGTACATTCGCTGTTATATTATTGCCTACCAAAGAATATGCTAAAGAAACCATGCGGGGTGGCAGAAGCGAACTTACTTTAGGAGTTAAAAAAGAAAATCTTTCCGAAGGTGGATTAAAAAAAGATTACGCTTTTCAATGGAGTTATGGTAAAGAAGAAACACTCACTTTTATATTACCCAATTATTCAGGCAGCAGTAACGACCCTGCTGAATTTGGAGAAAACAGCAAAGTAATTGCTGCTTTGCAGGAGTCAGGATTACCCAACGAAGGCATCAATTATTTCTATCGTTTCATGTCGCCATACTGGGGCGATCAACCCAATACAGCAGGCCCGGTTTACCTGGGCGCTATCATTTGTATGTTGTTTATTATTGGGCTTTTTATTGTTCCAAAAAAATATTTGTGCTGGTTAATTCCGGGTACGATCATCGGCATCGTGCTGGCATGGGGCAGCAATTTTGCCGCAGTTAATTACTTTTTATTTGACCATTTACCAGCCTACAATAAATTCAGGGCTCCATCCATGGCCATGGTGCTTCCACAATTTACTTTTGCCCTGATCGCTTCGCTCGCCGTGCATCAAATTTTTTACGGAAAACTGGAACAAATCCTTTTGTTTAAAAAATTAAAATATGCTGCTATCAGTTGCGGCGCTGTACTGGTGGTATTGACAGCAGTTTACTTCATGTCTTCCTTCACCAATGAGAAAACGAAGGAGATAAAGAAATCTATTACAGAACAACTGTCTCAATCGATGGCCCAGGGCAAACAACTCACGCCCGAAATGACTAACCAGGCAAACACGCTTGCCAGTAGTTTTAATAAAGCTTTGATAGAGGATAGAAAAGGCTTGTTTGGTAGTGACTTATTCAGGCTGGTGATTTTCTTTGCATTGGGCGGTGGTATTATTTGGCTTGGTGTAAAAAAGAAAATCAACCCGGTAACAGCTATCAGTTTATTGGCACTTATTTCTTTTATAGACCTGATCACCGTATCATCCAGGTATTTAAATAAAACAAGGTATGCCACACCGGAGGATTATTTATCCGGCTTTACACCAACCGCTGCAGATAATCAAATAAAAAGCGATACAGGCTACTTCCGGGTATTTGACCAGGCTGGTGGCGATCCGTTCCAGGATTCCCGTACCTCCTATTTTCACAATTCTGTTGGAGGTTATAGTCCGGCCAAACTTGGTCTCTATAATGATTTAATTGAGCACCAATTGAGCAAGGGTAATATGGAAGTATTCAATATGCTCAATACAAAATATTTTATAGTAGGCGGCCAGAATAATCAACCAGTTGCACAAATGAACCCAGGTGCCAACGGCCCGGTATGGTTTGTAAAGGCGCTTAAATATGTGAATAATGCAGATGAGGAAATGATGGCATTGGATAGTCTGCATTCAAAGGATACTGTGGTAATTGATAAGCGGGAGCAGTCAAAGGTATCCGGGACGACTGGGTTTGATAGCAGCGCCAGTATTCAACTGGTTAAAAATATTAATGATAATATTACCTATCAGAGCAAGGCTGCTACTAACCAGTTTGCGGTGTTCAGTGAAATTTATTATCCCAATGGCTGGAAGGCCTATATCGATGAAAAGGAAACGCCTATTGTAAAGGTGAATTATGCTTTAAGAGGTTTAAATGTGCCGGCAGGCAACCATACCATCAGGTTCACTTTTGCGCCACCATCCTACAACCTGGGGAATACGCTCAGTTTAATTGCAGGTATAATTTCATTGATCTCCCTGCTCATTTGTGCATTCCTGTTATTCAGGCAAACAAAAAAAGCAGCCTGATTTTTCCCGGTAGGAACTGCCGGTAAAATTTCGAAAATTAAATGAGCATGGATCTTTCAATCATCCTGGTAAATTATAAATCCACCCAACTGGTACTGGATTGCATGGAGAGTATTTACTGCGAAACAGTTCAACACAGTTTTGAAATAATATTGGTGGATAACGACTCCGTGGATGATTGCGAAGCGTTGGTATTGGCAAAATACCCGGGTACAATATTTTTACCCATGCATTACAACGCTGGTTTTGCAAGGGCCAATAACGCCGGTATTGAGATTTCAACAGGGAATTATATTTTAATACTCAATACCGATACCATTATTTTGGATGGCGCTATAGATAAAACCATCAACTCATTAATGCAACATGACGACGCGTTGGGTTGTGGAGTACAACTTTTAAACGCCGATGGTACCACGCAAATTTCGGGGGCGCACGTAATAAAAGGCGGACTCAATACGCTCCTGCCCCTTCCCTATCTTGGAAGGCTGATCCGTTGGCTTGGTTATCGTTTTAAATCTACTATCCCAAGTGTACAAACAATTTCAGATACCATCGAGGTAGACTGGGTGGTGGGCGCTTACATCCTTGTAAAAAAAGAAGGATTGCGAAAAAGCGGCTTATTCGATAATGATTTTTTTATGTATGCCGAAGAAATAGAATGGTGCAGCAGGTTAAGGAAACATGGTAAATTACTGTTATTTGCTGAGCCAAGAGTGATACATTTAGGTGGCGGCACCAGCAGCGATTATTATGGTACAACCGAAAATGAAAATGGTAAAAACCTTTGGGATACCAAGGGCAGACAAATTATAGTCTCTACCATGGTGCGTATCCGAAAACAATTTGGTATTTTTTGGTACCTGGTTATTACAGGATCCTATGTTTTCGAAATCCCGGTATTTTGCTGCTGCCTTTTGATTGATAAAATTATTAACGGTGGCAGAGCAAAATACAGTTGGCAAAACTTTTCTGATTATAGTAAAAATATAGGGTGTTTACTCCAATACTTTTTTAAGATATTGAGTAACAAACCCTATTTTTATAAAGTAGCCTGACAACATGAAAATATCCATCATCATCATTAACTATAATACATTTATACTTACCTGTAACTGTATAAGGTCGGTGTATGAAAAATTAAAAGAGGTAGATTTTGAAATTGTGCTCGTAGACAATGCCTCTTCCGAATGCAGCCCACTCCTGTTTAAAAAAGAATTTCCGGGTATCACATTGGTCATTAATGAAACCAACACCGGCTTTGCAGGCGGTAATAACATGGGCCTCCAATATTCCACCGGTGATTTCCTGTTATTGCTCAACAGCGATACGGAATTAATAAATAACGCACCAAAAATCTGCCTTGATTACCTGTTGGCAAATAAAGAAGTTGGCATGGCTACCTGCCAGCTAATTTACCCCAATGGTACAATACAATTCAATTGCCGTCGTTTTAGAACGATCACATGGGAATTATTGGAGATATTTCCTTTTTACAGACTGTTGCCAAAAGCAAAAAGGGAAGCATTGATGCTTCACCGGTATTTTGATCATAAAAGTTTTATGGATTGCGATTGGGTATGGGGTGCATTTATGTTGTTTCACAAAAGCATGATACCGCAGTTGCCGCATAAAAAACTATCAGAAGATTTTTTTATGTACTGCGAAGATGTGTTGTGGTGCTGGGAGTTTAAGCAGTTAGGATACAATGTTCATTTTTTGCCGGAAGCAAAAGTAATGCATGTACATAAAGGCAGTACCGACAAAGATAAATTGAGAAAAGTAAGAATCGTTTCGATAAAAAACCATGTAAAATTCATGAAAAAATTTTATCCTGACTTCAGATGGTATATTTTCGCAGGAATATATTATAGTAAACAATACATTGCTTTGCTGTTAGGAAGTATTATTAAATAATTTTAACAATAAAAAAAAGGAATGAAAACAGCATTAATTACGGGAATTACAGGCCAGGATGGTGCTTATTTAGCGGAACTATTACTAAATAAAGGGTACACGGTTCATGGTATTAAACGGCGCAGTTCATTGATCAATACTGATAGGATTGACCATTTATTCAATGACAAAAGTCTGTCTGATCGTTTTCAGTTACATTATGGCGATCTCACTGATGCCTCCAGTTTGTTACGGATTATACAGCAAACCCAACCGGATGAGATTTATAATCTTGCGGCACAAAGTCATGTACAGGTAAGTTTTGAAACACCCGAATATACTGCCAACTCTGATGGTATCGGAGTATTAAGAATATTGGAAGCAATCCGCATATTAGGACTGGAAAAGAAAACTAAATTCTACCAGGCATCTACATCAGAACTTTATGGGTTGGTGCAGGAAGTTCCTCAAAAAGAAACAACTCCCTTTTATCCACGTTCACCATATGGCGTAGCAAAATTATATGGTTACTGGATTACAGTAAACTATCGTGAAGCCTATGAAATGTATGCCGTAAACGGAATTTTATTTAACCATGAAAGTCCATTGCGTGGTGAAACATTTGTAACCAGGAAAATTACCATAGCCGTTTCAAAAATAGTAACCGGCCAGGAAGACATATTGAAATTGGGTAACCTTGATGCAAAAAGAGATTGGGGACATGCGAAGGATTATGTAGAAGGCATGTGGCTGATGATGCAGCAGGAAGTGGCGGAAGATTTTGTTCTCGCAACCGGTATCACTACCACCGTACGTGATTTTGTAAGCATGTCATTTGCAGAAGCAGGAGTTGAATTAGAATTTAAAGGGGAAGGAATAGATGAAAAAGCTTTTGTATTGAAATGTAATAACCCCGAATATCAATTGCCCATCGGCAAACAGGTAGTCGGTATACATCCACGATATTTCAGGCCAACGGAAGTTGACTTACTGATCGGCGATGCTACCAAGGCGAATACAAAATTGGGCTGGATGCCAAAGTATGATTTACCAATGCTGGTAAAAGAGATGATGGAAGAAGAGTTGAAGACTTTGAAGGGATAATTAATCCCCGTAAGAGGAGCAGGATATAAAGCGTCACTGAAAATTAAATGCTAATATTTTCAGTGACGCTTTTTTGTTAGCAGGTTTTTAATCAAAGTAAAAGGTGCAACAATACACCCCATTATCAATTCTTTATAGAAAGAAAGGTTATCGCCATATTGTGCCCTAGTGACTCGAATATGCTTAACGATGGCTTTGAATTCAAAATATACAAGCAAATTGTAAACGATACTACGGGTTGTTTTAAAGTGAAGCGGTATGGGTTGATTAAATTTTGATTTTGCCTCCTCAAAATTTTCAAGTGCAAGCCTTACACATTGAATTACCTTGGCTTCATCAAAATCGAGCAACTCAATCACTTTATTGTTTGGAATATGAAAGCGTTCAAAATCTCTTGAGATTGGATTGACCCAGGTTGTATTTGCATTTAGTAATTGAACCATTGGCAATTGTTTGCCTGCTTCTGAAGTAGTTACCCAGGTAATACCGGAGGAGCTTCCCAATAAAAAAGTACAGGAATGCGATAACGCAGCAGTTTCCCTCAAGGATAAACTGCTTCCGTCAATAATGGCCTTATTCGGATGGTTTATTTTTTTGGCAGAGGATAGAATAACCGCAGTATTTTTATTAGCCACAATTCCCTCGGCCACTTTTATCGCAATGTCAGGCGTTATAGAAGACTGTCCGCTTTGAGGGGCATATTCAAACAACACTACGTCATCGTAGCTTTTTAATGCCTGGCTGAAAATGAATTGGTTGGCATTTTCAATTTCGGCGGTGTAAAGCCTTAGTACTGGTTGTACCGGCACGGTGATTGGATTGGGGTAAGCTTTTAATATGCTGCTTCTAATACTTCCATCATAATAAGCATGATTGGTATCAGTATTATGTACAATAAAAACTCTATCGTATACACCTTCCTTTTGTTTGTGATATATTTCTTTTTTGAATCGCCTGAATGCTGCCACATCATTTTTTGCAACCGTGTTTACTTCCAGTATTTCATCTACATAAGGGTTATTGGCAATTATTGATTTACAGAAAGCTGCAATTGCCCAGGTGAGATGACATCCGGGAAAATCCTCTTTGATTTGTCGTGCCACAGTGGTTGCATAAAGGCAATCACCATTAGAATATAACTGAACCAGAATTATTTTTTGAACTGTCATCTGAAATTATTGACCAATCATCATTGCTGCCAACTGCTTAAATGCATTCTTTGAAATAACAACATTGAATAACCATTAAACCATTATACTTTTAGCAGGTACCTGGCGTATCTTTTAAAGGCTTTAAAATTCCGTCCGATGGTATGCTTCACTACATCCCAATTACGGGTATTGGATATTTCAGGATATATATTTGCTATATCAACGATGGTTTTTGTGCCATATTTTTTACAATCCAGCTTATAGCCATATTTGTAATAAAAATATTTTTTGGCAGCATCCTGGTGCTGGAAGATTTTATTGCTGTTTATATCAAAATGTTCCATGTTGTTATAAGAAACGATCTTGTCTACCAGGTGCTTAAAGCTATCATCATGCTGTATCCGCTTACATAAATGCCATAAAACAAATGGCCTGACCTCATCTTTTTGATTGGAGAAATCAGATTCGACATTGTATACGAATTGCAAAAAAGAATCGGCTATCAATATGTTTACATTCGCCATTATGTTGTCGCTGTCTTCCAAATTGAGATAAGGGCTGAATGGGATATTCGCTTCGCTTAAAAATTTCTTTACCGATTTACCATTGTCTTTAAAAAAAGAAGAACCACCTGTAGAGTTATTCGAAACTCCGTTAATGCTTAATGGCGTTGGCGATAAGATGACTGATTTTGAAAAAATAGCGATGGGTATCGTTGAATAAACATCCGGGATGCAACTTTGAAAAAAAAAGGAATCCTTTGAAGCTGCCTTAATCCTGTTTACCAGTTTCACAGAACAAAACCCATGATAGATAGTGGGAAGGCTTTCATAAGTAGCTTGATACGAACCCATTTTCAATAATCTTTCCTTAGTCACAAATGGTGAATAATCCTTTAATACATTTAAAAAAACAGTATTATCCTTCCCTGAGCCGCCAAATTCGCCTCCCCAATAATACCACGGTGTTTTATCGTACCAGTAAATAACATCAGCGTTGTTCTTATCTGCATTCAGCAATTCATTGGCAGTATCAATAGAACCGGGCAGCAGACCATCATCGTCACCAATAAATCCCACCCAGCCATCGGTAACATGTGACAAGGCAAACTCCCAGTTTTTAGACATAGATAAACGTTGCCCGGTATTAATGTACCTGATCCTTGGATCATCAAAGCTGTCCACCACTTCCTTTGTATTATCAACGCTGAAATTATCGCTGATTAAAATTTCAAAATTTTCATAGCCCTGCGCCAAACAGGTTTGTAAGGAATAATAGAGTGTATTGGCTCTATCCCTTGTGGGTATTATCAGTGTAAACTTATTTTTTTTCATTTGTTCTTCGGCCACTTATTACAAGCAGGTACTGTTTCTGCTATCCTAATGCCATTTAAGTAGCTGCAAAATTATCGTTTTTGACTTTATTGAAAGAAAGGAATTTGTTTGCCAGATTTTTGATTTATTTTAAAAATTCGTAGATTTCTTTCCTGTAACCTGGCAAATCTATAATGGATAAATTAGTTATAATATTGCTTCGAAATGAACAGCCGATATAAAAATCTGTTCTTCTATTATTTTAGGAGTCGCAATAAGAAGCAATGACATTAATATGCTTAAAACTTTATTTTCGAATACTTTCCAGAGTAAGCTAATGCGTATGGATTTTATTTGTTGTTTAGCAATAACCTCAAGTAGTGATTCTGTTTGTGGCTGCATTAAATTCATTTTATTCTTTTAAGATAGCCATCAGGAGCCACACTTATCAAGAGCTTATTGTTAATAGATTTATCAATTTCAAACTGTGGATTTTCTTCAATAAAAGTATTTAATGCTGTCATAGGATTATCGCCTATCCCCCATGGTCTTTTATGTCCGGGCATGTAATCCGCCGGCAATTTTTCAACTATTGTATCATAAACAACAAGATATGAATTCAGGGAAACAAATGGTGAATACATTTTCAATTCAGCTAATACATGTTCATTTGTGTGATTAGAATCAAGTGCTATGAGAATGGTTTGTTTACCTTTTGTATGCGTTTCAACTTCAGCAACGATAGCAGGGTCAATTGACGACCCCTGAATCATCGTAATACGCTTAAACATTGGATGTTTTTCAATTTCGTTGCGGTTATGTTCCCGTATGTCAATATCAATTCCCACTATTTCGCCCTTCCCAATCAATTCCAGTATGGAAGCATAATAAATTAGAGAGCCGCCATGTGCAATACCTGTTTCAATGATCAGGTCGGGCTTTAAATCCCAAATTATCTCCTGCATCGCCATCATGTCTTGCGGATACTGTATGATCGGCCTGCCCATCCACGAAAAATTATAGGAATACTGGGCCTTATTTGATTCGATATTAAAAGTGGCAGCAGCCGACAATAAGTTTTCATTTTCCCCATTAGCCTTGATACGGGATTTTTTTTGCTCAATAAATTCCTGGATTGGATTACTCATTGTCTGTTATAGTTTTTAATTTTTGATTATCACCCCAAAAAATCATGGGCTCATAGTCTGGATAAGGGTAATAACCCAGGTTAAGTTGAATCGGTTGTTGTAGCTGTGCCAAATAATTTGCTACAAAAGTCTTCACTTTTACCGGCTCGCCGCTGCTACAATTAATCACACCGGTTACCTCGTTTTGCAAAGCAATTTTTACAATATTGGCTGCTACATTTTCTACTGGTAAATAATCCCTTTGCTGTTCTCCCCCACTCATGTTAAATATTTTTTCTCCGCTGGCAATAGCCTTGTCCAACTGCGAAATTAAGGAATTCGGGCTTTGTCCCCTTCCGTACGTATAAAATAACCGGATCCATTTTAATTTAAAATTTTCTATCTGCTGCAATTGCTCCAGATTTTTTCTTAACGTATTTTTTGCTATAGCGTACGCATTACCCGGACTTGCTTCCATATCTTCTGATAAGCACCCCTCCTGCATGCCATATTCAAAACAGGTACCGGTAATTGTTATATCCGTTAACCCGTTTTTAATACAATTTTTTAAAAATGATAGGTGACGAGGTAAATTTTCTTCTGAGTGAAAAGCCGCTTTATAGTTTGGCAATCCTTCCCATGCCAGGTGAATCATTGCGTCAGGCTGGTCAAAGTATTCATAATAATTTGCATCATTATTAAAATCTTTTAAATTAAATGGAATATATTTTACTGATGGAAACCAGGAGGCAAGCCGGGCATTTTCCTGCGTTGAGGAAGAAGCTATGACCGTGACGTTTTTATGATTTAACAGATTTCCTATTACATAATTTCCAATAAAACCGGTGGCGCCTGTTACTAATATTTTTTTCATTGATCAGGCAATTGTTATGTTAGCAAGTTGGCGCTTTGATACGTAAATGATTATTGTGCGATATTGTCCAAACAACATAGCGAATTTTCTTTTGGGTTACGTTAACCGATTATTTTTAATTCCGGTACCGCAACCACAAATTTGCCACCCCAATCTCTTATATAAGCAAGCTGCTTTGTAATTTCATCTTTCAAATTCCAGGGAAAGATGATGATAAAATCCGGCCGGGAATCTTTCAGGTATTGTTCGTTTACAACCGGGATATGACTGGCAGGTAAAAATTTATTCTGCTTGTGTGGATTTGCATCTACCACAAATTCTATCAGGTCATTTTTGATTCCGCAATAATTCAACATCGTATTACCTTTAGCTGCCGCTCCGTAAGCAGCCACCTTTTTTCCGGCCTTTTTCTGATCAATCAGAAATTCCGTTAAATCCAGTTTCACTGTTAACGCCTTTTGCTGAAAATTATCATAATAGGCTAACCCCGTCAATCCCTTTTCATTTTCCTTTAACAACAAGGCGGCCACATTTTCTGAAACAGGTTTTGTATCATCATTTTTGTGTTTTGCAAAAATGCGCAACGATCCGCCATGTGTCAGTATCTCCTCTACATCGAAAATTTCCATGTCTTTCGATTCAAATATCTGTTTTACCGTATGCAAAGAAAGATAAGAAAAGTGTTCATGATATATGGTATCAAACTGGTTGTTGTCCACCAACTGCATCAGGTGGGGAAATTCCATTGTTACAACCCCGGTTTCCTTCAATATTATTTTAATGCCACCTACAAAATCTAAAATGTCCGGCACGTGTGCCAATACATTATTGCCCAATAATAGATCGGCTTTAATATTCCTGGCAACTAATTCCTTCGCTAATCCTGAACCAAAGAAATCAATCACTGACTCAACACCCTTTTCTTTGGCAGCCTCCGCAGTATTTGCTGTGGGTTCAATTCCTAAAACCGGTATATTTTTTTGTATAAAATATTGCAATAGGTACCCATCATTTGATGCCACTTCAACTACCAGTGAATTTTCATCATAACCAAAACGCTTCGTCATCATTTCAGTGTACTGCTTTGCATGTTGTAACCAACTTGTACTGTAAGAAGAAAAGTAAACATAGTTGCTGTCGAAAATAGCATTCGATTTTTTATATTCATCTACCTGCACCAAAAAACAATTGTGACAGGTATATACTTTTAGTGGATAAAATACTTCCGGCTCATTCAATTGCCCGGCAGTTAAAAAAGAATTAGAAGCCGGAGAATTCCCCAAATCAATAAATACATTTGAAAGTGATGTTTTACAAAATCTGCAATGCATAATTAAAGTCCTTTAAAGTTTGCATCTATCGATGGATGCTCAATGTCCCTGGAAGAAATATTTGTTACCGGTGACGGCCACCCGATCTCTATTTCCGGGTCATTGTATTTTATTCCTGCCTCTACACCTGGCAGATAAAACGCGGAATGATGATAGATCAGTTCGCAATCATCCGTCAAAGCCTGGAAGCCATGGGCAAACCCTTCGGGTATATACATTGATTTTTTATTTGCGGCTGATAATTCTGCTCCAAAATATTTAAGGAAAGTCGCTGATTCTTTTCTTAAATCAATAATCACATCATATACTACCCCGGCTATACAACGTACTAATTTTATTTCACTACTAGGAGGCAGTTGGTAATGCATTCCCCTGATGGTTCCCTTCTGCCGGGTAAAAGAATGATTCAACTGTACCCATTCTTTTGTATGACCTATTTGGCTAAATTCATTTTTACAATAGGTTCTGGCAAACCACCCCCTTTCATCGCGGTATGGCTCAAGATCAATGGTATAACTGCCTTTCAAAGATGTTTCTGAAAAAATCATTTTATCTGGTAATCTTTTATTTGCTGTAATGTGTATTCATATAGATCTTCAGGTTGCTGTTTGTACCAGTCAATTGTCCACCGGATAGCTTCCCTACTTGTTAATTTAGGCTGCCAGTTTAATTCCTTCTTTGCTTTATTAATATCCAATTGCAACATTCCTGCCTCGTGAGCCTGGGTCGCATTTGAATTATCAATCCATTCGCCGCTACCCCAGCAATCTATGGCTATTTTAACCAGGTCTCTTACGGGCAAATGATCATCCGGTAAGGGGCCGAAATTAAAAGCATCAGAATATTTACAGGCATCTTCATCTAACAATATGCCCAAAGCAAGGTAACCAAACAAAGGTTCTAATACATGCTGCCAGGGCCTTACAGCATTCGGATTTCTTACTGCAACCGGTTGCCCCGCAATTAAAGAGCGAACAATATCTGGTATAATTCTGTCTTTATTCCAATCTCCACCGCCTATTACATTCCCCGCTCTTACAGTGGCAACCCGTTTCTGATGAAAAGGATAATTTTTGGGATTAAAAAATGAACTGCGAAATGAATTTACCACAATTTCCGTTGCAGCTTTACTTGCACTGTAAGGATCGTAACCACCCAACACATCTTCTTCCTTATAGTGATAGTCAATTTCCCTGTTTTCATAAACCTTATCAGTTGTAATAACTATAACTGTACACTTGCCCGGTACCCGGTTCACTGCTTCTAATACATTGGCTGTACCAACAGTATTTATCTCAAAAGTTTCTGAAGGAATTTCGTAGGATTTTCTGACCAATGCCTGCGCTGCCAAATGAAAAATAAAATCGGGTTTAAAATTTTCAATTTCCCAATTTAATTTTTCCTTATCTCTTATATCGGCTATCACATTTTCGAAACTGATTTCCGGGGCTACCGTATTAAACAAGCAGTTCTCATCTTCGCATGCAAGGGAATAACCTTTCAGGTTAGCACCTAATAAATGCAGCCAGGTAATTAGCCAGGCCCCTTTAAAACCGGTATGACCGGTAATAAAAACATTTTTGCCTTTATAGTTCGAAAATAATTTTTCGTTTACCACACTTTCCATTTTGCATTATCAGTTTTCCAAAGTTCTTCCAGTTCCAGTTTATCTCTCAGTGCATCCATGCATTTCCAAAAGCCCCGGTGTTGGTAAGCAACCAACTGGTGGTCATTGGTTAATTTTTCGAGCGGTTCATCTTCCCACATCTTGTCGCTCATATCACCTTCCAGGTATTTAAACACTTCCGATTTTAAAACAAAAAAACCTCCGTTGATCCATTTACTATCATCTTTCGCTTTTTCTCTAAAAGATACTACCTCTCCGTTTGTTCCCAAATCCATTCCGCCAAAACGGGCATCCATTTGTATTGCGCTAACAGTTGCAATTTTGTTGTGCTTTTTATGAAATGCCAACAAATCATGAAGATTGATATCACATACACCGTCGCCATAGGTAAGCATAAAATCTTCGTTACCGATATATTTTTGTACCTGTTTCAACCTGCCGGCTGTTTTAGTATTTAAACCTGTTTCTACCAGGGTAACTTTAAATGCTTCCGCATTGGTATCATGAATTGCTACTGTGTTGTTTCCCAAATCAACCGTTATATCTGAATTATGTAAAAAATAATTCATGAAATATTCCTTTATTACATAACCTTTATACCCTAAGCAAACGATAAAATCATTAAAGCCATAATGATTATAATTTTTCATGATATGCCACAACACCGGTTTTCCTCCAATTTCTACCATCGGTTTCGGTCTGATGTCTGTTTCCTCCGAAATGCGTGTTCCGAGTCCGCCGGCAAACAATACTACTTTCATTTGTACCCTTTTAATTTTTCCAAAAATAGAATTATTACTTCCAACATATCAAATTCCAACCAGTCTTATTTTTATACAGTTATCTGAAATTATTGATCAATCATCATTGCTGCCAACTGTTTAAAGGACACTTCAGGTGCCCAGCCCAATGAAAACAATGTAGCTGAGTCAGAAACCAGCATTTTATATTCCGGCGTAAAATCATTTCGTACAATAACATAATCTTTCCATTCCTTGCCCACCAGGGTGAAACATACTTTCAGCCAATCCTCTATAGAATAACCCAGGCCTGAGCCAATATTTGTTTCAAATATTTTTTCCTGCTCCAGTAAAATGAGGATGCCCTTTACAACATCGCCTGCAAAAGTCCATTCCTTAATTACACTGATATCCCCTATCTCCAGTTTTTCATCACTGCCTCTTTGGATTCGTTTTACGGCTTCCGTAATTTTCTTTGCCATGTGACGCTCAATACGCTGTGGACTATCATGATTAAAAAAATACCCTACATAGGCTTTTATCCCAAGCCGTCGATAATATCTTGCGGCAAAAACAGAGTGGATACGGCTTACCGAGTAAGCATCCCTTGCTTCAAATGCATCCGTCTCCTTAATTGGCCTGTCATTATTTACGAATTGCAAACCACTACCGGAAATAAAAACCCGGGTTTGTGGAGAGTAATTCTTCACCGCCTCCAGTATATTGATGGTACCAGTACTAATGGTATTATGATTTTCAAATAAAGCCTCGTGCCTGGTGGTGGAATTGGCTGCCAGGTGAAAAATGTAATGTGGTAAGTATTTTTGTACCAGCTTTGAAACCTCCTGGTAACTGGCAATATCTGTATGAAGGCCATCCCCTGTCCTTGTTACACCGATTACTGTATATCCTTTTTCAACCAGCAGGCTGGTTAAATAAAAACCATCCTGTCCGTTGGCTCCAAAAATTATTGCTGTCATTTTTTAAAAATATCTTTTCTGCAGAAAATTGTATTCACTCTTGTATCGGCATAAATATCATAATTTTTAGTAAGCACAAAATCAATAATATTATTTAGTTTAAAGCTTTCCTGGTTATCGTCATACCCCATAGTTTCCACGCAAAGTGCTTCTGGTTGAAAGCGGTCAAAATCAAGGCTTTTCAATATATCCAAATCGAGGCCTTCCACATCCAGCGAAATAAAGTTGGGCGCTTTATTATTGAAGTATTTTTCCAGAATGTCATTTACCGGTATCAATGGCATTTTTATTACCTTCTCAACTGGTATTTTACCCAACCCCTTCATACCTGTTTCTTCCCAGTGTTTAGCTTCCTTTTCTGAAAACGTATTCAACCCATTGGCAAAATTGGGGAATATATAAAAATCAGACTCCATTTGTTGGTCAAATGCGATACCGGTATTCAATACAATATCCTCTGACCTCATTTTCTTTAACTGCTTAAATAAATAAGGGTTAGGTTCAATCAATACGCCCCTGCTTCCTCTTACATAAAAATAGTAGGTATTGCTGATCGACCTCGGTTCGTTGGCACCAATATCCAGATAGGTCGGTTTCACAATTCCAAGCTGATTGAACAAATGCGCAAGGATAAGGTCTTCTCCAAACTGAGCATAGCCATATTGCGCCTGGGGCATAAATTTTTTACCTAATTTCTTGCCTATCTTTCTAAATAATTTCATTTTTACTTGTTAAAAAGAACAATGTTTTTAAGTCAATTTTTCAATCCTTTTGTATTTTTTAAGCCTGTGCTCGATAAAATTGCATACTGAACATTTCGTCAAAGATAAATTGAAAACTCGGGGTATTTTCGCTTAACCATCAATATTGTGTAAACAGTCAGACAACAATTGTGGGATCATTTTTGGAAAATGTTTTGAGTAAAAAGAATTTAGGACCTAACAGGGGCATATTTACCGGGTGAAAATTATAGATGATAACAGCGGGTTGATTTTGCTTTATTTGTATGATGCAATTGTTCAAGGGAACTACATTCAGTCCAAACAAATTTATATTTGTTCGGGCCTTCAGTTGCCTGGTATATATTTTTCAAAACTAAAATACAACACACCATTTTTCAGATGCGAAACAAACAGGAAGTTTATTTAATCAATAATTATTGCTTATAAATATCAATAGTAGGTATCGGGAAAATAAAGCCGGTTCCCTTCGCGAGCGCTTCTTTCTCTCTTTCAATAAATTCTTCTTTGAAATGCCAGGGCAATACCAAATAATAATCCGGGTTCATGGCCCTGCTTTCAGCTTCACTGATGATCGGGATATTGGTACCTAAAGTATAGGCTCCAAATTTGTCAGGGTTTCTTTCTGCCGCATATTCAACCAGCATGCTGTTGATATCGCACCATTGCAAAATGGTATTGCCTTTTGTAGAGGCGCCATAAATATGCACCTTTTTACCTTCGTGCTTCAACTTCACCAACAAATCGTGCAATTCATTTTTTACCTTTTCTATCCTGTATTGAAAGGCTACATAAGGCTTGTCTGTATCCAGTTCCAGGTCGAATTCCTTTTGCCGGATATCATTCATCAGCTTATGATTTTCCTTGTTGTAATACAAGCCACTTTCCTTATGTGTGGCGTAACACCGGATACTACCACCATTGATATCATTGAAAGCGATTTTAAATATTTTCATGTCTGCCATAGCCACTATTTTTTCCAGCACGGCAAGGCTATAAAACTCCAAATGCTCATGACAGATGGTATCATAACTATCTAACTCAAGCATGTGTGGCATATAACTCATTTCAAAAACCCATATTCCTTCTGGTGATAAAAAACGTTTGATGTTTTTTACAAATTCTACCGGGCTTTCTAAATCATAAAACATGGCGATCGAAGTAATCACGTCCATTTTCTTGCTACCGATAGCGGTTGATAATTCCGCAGATGGAAAAATATCCTGTACCACCGTTGCATTTTTTACTTCCTGCGCCACATCACTTGGATCACATCCAAATTTGCAGAAATTGGTGGGGTAAAAATCCAGCAAGGTTCCATCATTGCAACCAATATCCAATACACTGCAATTATCTTTCTTCAGCAATTTCATAGTAGTATCTACAATACCTTTCAGGTGATTTCTCATAGTAGTATTTGTACCACTCCTATACCAATAAGCGGCATATAAAATTTCAGGAGGCACGCTATGTTGCATCTGCAATAGACCACAAGCGTTTTCATCTTCCTGGGGATTGCATCTAACAAGGGAGCAGTTGATCTTCCTGTGAGATGGCATCTCTTTACCTGGCTTTACAAATGAGCCCTGCAGATACTGTGGTCCAAGATCAATTACCGGGGTTAATGATGCGGAACCACAAACCCTGCAGGTGGTTCTTTTACGGATATGCATAAATTAATTTTTATGATTTTTTATAACAAGCGTTGAAAATTGCAGGTTGATCGCATCAATACATTTGTTGCGCTCAAGATTAAGCAGGGCCAGTTGTTTTACAACCGTATCTTTCTCCTCTACAGGTACAGCTTCAAACTCATATACTTTTTCCTGCTCGTGCCAAAGCCTGCAATTGATATCTGCCAACTGGTAAAATACTTCACCTATTTTCCCCTGTATTTCCTTTACTTCATTTCCCTCCTGCTTAAATACTTTGTTACTGGCAAAGGTTAATCTTTCCGGGGGAATATTGCCCGCAATGGCATCAGTAATGTACTCGTCAATTTCAAGTTGCAACTGTTTACACTGTTCATTCAAACTTTGTAATCTTACTTCATCGGAAGTGTGGTACTGTTTTAACTTAACAATCGTGAGTTTATCACATAACATTCCAAGCGTTTCGGCCATGTACTGTAAATTTAAATTAGGTGCGAAATTATTGTTTTTGATTTTATTTGAAGAAAGCAATTTCTTCGCCGGCTTTTTGTTTCATTTTTTCGAGGAATTCATTCATACCCCTTCTTTTATACCCGTCCAGTTTATATTGGATGAATTGGGTATAGTATTGCTTTAAATCAAACAAAGGATAGCGGTTTTCAGTCACCACTTCATCTATATGTTGTAATCCAAAACTATTCGCATTATTAAATTTTTCTATGAAAATTTCATCCATCGGCTTGTTGCTAATCCATGCTGCAAATACAAAGGGAAGTCCGGTCATATTTTTCCAGGCCAGCCCCAGGTCATAATGATACTTTGATATTTTTGCCTGTTCAAAAGCCCGGTCGCCTATCACAACAGCAGCGGTATTGCCGGTAATTTTTTCCCGAAAATCAATGCCGGCATTTTCAAAAACCGGGTTCATATTCCAATAGTCCTTTAATAGAATCCGGGCGAGTTGGACAGATGTTTTACTTTGGTAATCCAATAGCACTACTTTAATTTCTTCAATTGGCACTTCACTAAAAATACAAACACTTTCCACCGCTCCATTGCTGCTGATGCAATAATCAGATACAATGTGATAATTTTTCATTTCTGGGATAATGGCAACAGGCACCAGCCCGATATCAATTTCATCATTTAGCAGGGCTTCCGCAATTTTGGATGGATAGTCAATTACCAGATCCACCATATCTTTCATCATTCCTTTTTCCAGTCCATATATGAGGGGCTTTGTATTCAAATAACTAACCGCTCCTACTCTGATTTTTCTGTCCAATTGCTTTAGTATAATTTTGACTCAAATTTACAGCATCATTATGGAATTAAACCAACTTACTGCTATCTCACCGGTTGATGGGCGTTATCGCCACCAATTGCAACAATTAGATGAATACTTTAGTGAATACGCTCTTATTAAATACAGGGTGATGGTAGAAGTGGAATATTTTTTGTTTTTAGGAGAAAAGAAATTTTTTAAAATCCCGGCTTCTGTTAAAAATCACTTGCTGAATGCGGCTGCCAATTTTTCGCTGGAGAATGCTATTGCTATTAAAGAAACAGAAAAGATAACCAACCACGATGTGAAGGCAGTTGAATATTTTTTGAAAGCAGAACTGGACAAATGTAATGCGGAGCATTTGAAGGAATGGATACATTTTGGGCTCACCTCCCAGGATATCAATAACACGGCCATACCACTCAGCTGGAAACATGCGATGGAGCATGACTACCTGCCAGGCATCATAAACCTGCAACATGAGTTATTGCAACTTGCCAAAAACTGGAAAGATATACCAATGCTGGCCCGTACGCATGGACAAGCTGCTTCTCCTACCCGCCTGGGTAAAGAAATAATGGTATATGTGGAAAGGTTGGAGAATCAAATACAACTTTTCAGTTTTATCCCTTTTACAGCAAAATTTGGTGGAGCCACGGGGAACTTTAATGCTCACCACGTAGCCTACCCGAAATACGACTGGGTAAAATTTGCCAATGAGTTTACCGAAACCAAACTGGGTTTACAGCGCCAGCAGTACACTACGCAAATAGAACATTATGATACTTTGGCTGCACATTTTGACACTATCAAACGGATCAATACGATATTTATTGATTTTTGCAGGGATATCTGGACTTATGTAAGTGCAGATTATTTCAAACAAAAAACGAAGAAGGGAGAAATAGGATCTTCTGCTATGCCGCACAAAGTAAACCCGATAGATTTTGAAAATGCAGAGGGCAACCTGGGAATAGCGAATGCGATACTGGAACATCTTTCAGCTAAATTACCCATATCAAGATTGCAAAGGGATCTTACTGATTCTACTGTATTAAGGAATATCGGTGTTCCGGTTGCACACACTATTCTATCAATCAAATCAATAGAAAAAGGTTTGGATAAACTGGTATTGAATGAAGCTAAATTAAAATCTGATCTCGATCATAACTGGGCGGTAGTAGCAGAAGCGATACAAACTATTTTACGCAGGGAAAATTATCCTAAGCCCTATGAAGCTTTGAAGGAATTGACAAGGGGAAAAAATGCCATTGATAAAAAAGCGATACACCAGTTTATTAGTACACTTAAAGTTACAGCAGGCATTAAAAAGGAATTAAGAGCTATTACTCCGCACAATTATACGGGTATTTAAAATATACAATCGCTATTGAGATAAAATAAGTATCACAATAGCCCGCTGATATCGTTGAGGATTACTGTAGATGAGGATTTTAACATGTCCCGCCGGTAAAATGTAGCTTGGTTTTTTTTAAAAAAGTTGAACATAAGATTTGGATAGCCCTTATTCGTCGAGCCGAAACCACTGCTGATAATCAATTGCAGCCGATTGCTCCAACTTATAGCCTTACTTGCAGTACTACTTCTGCTGCGTGCTGTGTTATTTTGTCGCAAGTTTAGGTAGACCAACTGTACGAAGTATTTCATTGGCTTTGTCAACTTTCTCTTGGAAAATTGGCATTGTCTTATACTTCTTTAAAGAGTTATTAATTCTAACAATTGGAATTTTACTTTGGTTTAATTCTTGTATTGTTTTCATTTACTGATTTTTTGTAAAGTTAATATTTATTTCGTCTTACAAGAAATGCTGTATAATCTATATCTTTCTCAAAAAATTCCCACTCTCCATTCAAAAGTCCATATACTTCAAAGTTTTGCCTTACTTCGTCAATGTACTTTGTAATGCCCATTCTGTAAAGTCTTGTTCTTGCTGGTGTATTTCCTGTTGCATAAACCCAAACATCTTTTTCTCTGTCTGTAAAAGCATAAACTGCTGAAACAATGGTTGCTAACACTTTTTCACTGTCTCCGTTATTTGAAACCACGTTACGTCAATGTTGCCTGTCAATAAATCTTTGTCGCCAAAAGCAAGATTGTAAAACTCTTTCAAAGCTGTTTCACTAAACTTTATAAGTTTTTGAATACTGCCTTTTGGTACTTCACTTACAAACTCAAATACTTTTAACGAATCTTCCGCCTCTATTTCATATTTTGGTAATTTCACTCGTTTATAATTTGTCTTGGTAAAATTACATTTATTCTCAATAGAGTGTAACTTATAGAGTCGTCAGTATCTATAGCAGCCAACTGTTCTACTTATGTATCTCACTCGTAAAATGAAATTCAATATCCGGGTTATTTTGCCGCTCCGTATTTAAGAACCATTCGCTTTGTGCCAGGTACACCAGGTGACCATCCTTATCTTCTGCAATATTGGCCTGTTTAAAACGGATGAAATCTTCCAGCTTTTTAGGGTCTTTGCTGGTGAGCCAGCAGGCTTTGTAAAAGGGCAAATTATTCATTTGTACGGATGCACCGTACTCCTGCAGCAAGCGGTACTGAATTACTTCAAATTGGAGTTCGCCTACACAGCCAATGATTTTCTTATTGCCGCCAAACTGGGTGAATAACTGGGCAACCCCTTCATCTGTTAACTGCAGCAGGCCTTTCTCCAACTGTTTGGTTTTCATTGGATCCTTGTTCTGTACCTCTTTAAATATTTCCGGTGAAAAGGAAGGTATCCCGGTGAAGTAAAATTTTTCGCCTTCGGTAAGCGTATCGCCGATTTTAAAGTTCCCGGTATCAAATAAGCCAACCACGTCGCCGGGAAAAGCTTCTTCAATCACATCTTTTTGACGGGCCAAAAAGCTATATGGATTATTAAAACGCAGGTCTCTTTCAAGCCGTACGTGTTTATAATATTTATTACGCTCAAACTTTCCACTGCAAACTCGCAGGAAGGCGATCCTGTCGCGGTGTTTGGGATCGAGGTTGGCGTGAATCTTAAATATAAATCCGCTGAATTTGTCTTCTTCGGGAGTTACGTCCCGCTCAGTAGTATGCCTCGGTCTCGGCGTTGGAGCTATGCGAATAAAAGTATCCAGCATCTCTTTCACCCCAAAGTTATTAACTGCACTTCCGAAAAAAACGGGTGCTGTATGCCCACTTAAATAATCAGCCAGGTTCAGTTCGCCATACACCCCATCAATTAATTCCACGTCTTCCCGCAAGGTAGCCGCATCCTTCGCTCCTATTTTGGCATCCAGTATCTTGTCATTTAAATCATTTATTTCCATTACATCTTCATCATTTGCCTTGGTACCGGCAGTAAATAATACCAAACTTTTCTTATGCAAATCATACACCCCTTTAAAATCCTTGCCACTGTTAATGGGCACGGTCATGGGATGTAGGGTAAGCTTTAGTTCATTTTCAATTTCTTCCAGTAAATCAAAGCGATTTTTACCATCCCGGTCCATTTTGTTGATGAATACAATTACCGGGGTGTTGCGCATGGCGATTACTTCCATCAATCTTCTTGTCTGGTCTTCCACTCCATTTACACTATCAATTACCAGCACTACGCTATCTACAGCGGTCAATGTGCGGTAGGTATCTTCCGCAAAGTCTTTATGACCGGGTGTATCCAGCAGGTTGATTAAATGGCCATCATATTCAAATGTCATTACACTGGTAGCCACACTGATACCACGCTGTCTTTCAATTTCCATAAAATCGGAAGTAGCGTGTTTCTTAATCTTGTTGCTTTTTACTGCACCCGCTGTTTGAATAGCGCCACCAAACAACAGGAACTTTTCAGTTAAGGTAGTTTTACCGGCATCGGGGTGAGAGATAATGGCGAATGTTTTACGCTTGTTTATTTCGTTGATATACTTCATTAATGGTTGATTGTTGGTAGTCGACAGATTATTACGAAAAGCAATGAACTATCAAACCCACTATAAACAAAATTGGGCGCAAAGGTAAGGTTTGGGAAATTGTAATACAAAAGGCAAGACAATGTGCTAATTTGCTAATATGATAATGTGCTAATGAAGTACCGGAGGCTAAATGAGCGGGAGTTAATGGCAAAATGAAAGTTGAAAAGGTTTAAACCTGCCAACCTTTTGTAAAATTTTATACCGGGAAAAAAATAAAGTAATTGATTAATCCGAATAAGACTGAGGAATTGCCAGGAACACGTAGGGGATTTTTGGCAAAAGTAAATATCAGGAACAGGCTATAGGATTTAATATCCCAATATCTCAAAATCATAATAGCTCGATATCCAACTAAGCCGCTATCCTTTGTAATATTACCTTGCAGGGATTGATGGAAGTTACCATTACCTGGTGATTTTCGTGGAGTGGAATAGCAAAATAATCTCCCGGAGCTAAAGAATAAACAGTAACACCAACAGTGATATTGCAGGTACCTTCTACAATAAGGAATTTCTCGTATTCATTATCGTGTACTTCCTGGGGTGCCATATCCTTTATCCATACTATAGCTGAAATTGCTGTGGGGGTAAATCCGATTATTTTTGCATGCAAATCTTTGAAATTGGCTGGGGTAACCATATCAGCCCTGTTAAGCCATTCAGAAAAATCAGCAATTTTAGATTGCGCATGTAATTCAGGTGGAAAACCGGGTAGTTCACCACTTTTCATTCTTTCTGTAAAATCGATTGTTGCCATTAAAAAAGGCCTCACTATTGATTCAGGTGCCACCGCATTTACCATGGCATAAAATTCTAAAGCCTCGGTTATTAAATCAAGTTCGGCACGAACCTCCTTAAATGAAGTAACCATTTGCTCCACGAGGTCTGTTTCCTGAATCGTTGAGTTACCCATCACATAAGATTCAAGTATTCCTGATTCAATAAACGATTGTATATTTTTCATGTTAATTCACTTCTGCAATAAAGCTCTCCTGCTGTTTGATATTTTTTTAATAGTTGAACAAAAAAAGATCATTCCCAGAATTTGGTAAAGGTATAACGTTTATGCCTTATTTATACAACAGCAAACATTCTAATTCAGCAATAAAGCGAATCCTTGTAACTTACCCTTCTATTCAAATTTTACTTCTATATACTAAAATTGAATGCTTACAGATTGCACTCCTGACAATAAAACAGTATGATGCTGTTTATCTGGGTGTATTTAACCTGCCTGGTGTTAATTTTAGAATGTTAATATTCCGGGGAAATATAGTTGCCGGGCAACTGTTTACGGCATAAGAAGGCAGATGAGCATCATTAATAATTCGCAATTTTAACCAGTTTATTTACATCCAGCACAATGATCTTTCTACCGATCGTTTTTACTATTTTATCATCTTTCAACTCAGTGAGTGCCCTTACTACATTTTCTCTTGCTGTACCTACCAGGCTGGCCAAATCATCTCTCGACATATTTATTTCAACCGGCATACCGGGTTCAAAATTCTCCTTGTATTTTTCCCTCATAACAATTAACTGTAGTGCCAGCCTTTCCCGAACCGATTTTTGTGCTAATAATGTAATGCTGTTAGCCAACACGGCAAATTCATGACTCAATGTTTTTAATAAACGAAAATTAAGAATGGTGGATTGCTGTAAAGTGTTCAGAAAATCTTCTTTGGAAATAAAGGCAATTACCGTTTCTTCCAGTGCCGCTGCAGAATCGGGGAAACGATCTTCTGAAAGTATAGCATGATAACCAATCAACTCCCCGGTGTTGGCTACATAGATTATTTGCTCCTTGCCATCTTTGAAAACCTTAAATTTTTTTACTTTGCCATGAAGGATATAGAATATGCCGGAAGGGTATGAACCTTCTTTAAAAATGAGTTCGCCTTTTTTATAAACCTGCTCCTCCTTATTTTTTGTAAGCATTTCAAAATCTGCTGAGGGCAGGTCGCGTAAAATGGATTCACTTTTAAAATCCCACTTATCTATCGGAAAAATTCCTTTTATGCTCATAATTGCATTCAAAATTACAGCAATAAAAATTGACAAAAATCACATTAATAAGTGTCAACGCTTACCGGTAAGGGGTAAAATAACAGTTAACTTTGCACAATATTATAAAACCTTTGGAGATAGCTAAAGTTATAAAAGCTCATTTTAACAACAAACTGGCTACACCTGTTAGAAAGGGTATTCAATCGCAGGCTGAAATATTATATTGTATTCGTTGTTACCAAAATCCAAATCACCATTAAGCGGAGCTGGCAATTTAATTTCACCTTCAAATAAATTTTATAACAAATGTTAACAGCGGCAATACCTGATACCCGACATACTGATAATTGGTTCAAATCAGATGAACAGTTTCATTTATTGTTTCCTGCTTCTATGCAAAAATTGGCCAGAAGGCATTGGACTCCATTAAATGTTGCCCGCAAAGCCGCCAGGTTTCTTGCTGCCGAAAAAGAAGCCCACATCCTTGATATAGGTAGCGGTATTGGTAAGTTTTGCATTGCGGCTGCTCACTATATGCCTCATGCATTTTATACCGGGGTGGAACAACGAAAAACATTGACAGATCACGCTGAAAACGCCCGGAATAACCTGGGATTACAAAATGTTTCTTTTATAAATGGCAATTTTACCCAACTTGATTTCCGGCAATATGATCATTTTTATTTCTATAATTCCTTTTACGAAAATTTTGCATTTACAGAAAAAATTGATGCCAGCATTGATTATTCAGGAGAATTGTATAATTACTATACCCGTTACCTGCTGAAACAACTGGAGCTAAAGCCCGTTGGTACAAGGTTAGCCACTTATCATACTCTTGAGGATGAAGTGCCGGAAGGCTTCCTGGTAGTGGGATCTGAAATGGATAACTGTTTAAAATTCTGGATAAAAGTATAGCCGATACCTGCCATTTAACTTATAATATTTTAAAATGAAAAAACAATTTAAGATGCCAATTTTATTAAATGATCCCGATACAATTCTTATCAATAAAATCATGGTTGCGGAATCACAGCAGGAAGTGAAATTATATATAGACACCTTACTTGAAAAGATGGAACAGAATAAAGAAGCTACAGGAAATGTTGCCAGGTTTTTAGATACCACCATTCATCACCTTGAAAACCTGAATCCCATGGATAAAGATGCCATGCAATGGAGTAATATTAATATGGCGAGGATTCATCTGCAACACATCAAAAGATCGTTTGAATTAATCCCCTGCAAATAACAGCAAATGTTTAGACCCAAACTATTTGACACTTTAAAAAACTATAGCCGGCAGCAATTTGGTAAAGACCTTTTGGCGGGAATTATTGTTGGTATTGTAGCGTTGCCCCTTGCCATTGCTTTTGCCATTGCATCAGGCGTATCACCCGAAAAAGGTTTGTTTACCGCTGTAATTGCAGGTTTCATTATTTCAGCAATGGGCGGCAGCAAGGTGCAAATTGGCGGACCCACCGGTGCATTTATCGTAATTGTGTATGGTATCGTTCAGGTATATGGCGTCAATGGCCTCATCATTGCCACTTTTATGGCTGGTATCATGCTGATCATCATGGGCTTTGCCAGGTTGGGTTCCATCATAAAATTTATTCCACATCCGCTGATCGTTGGTTTTACAAGTGGCATTGCCCTGATTATCTTCTCCTCTCAAATGAAAGATTTTTTTGGGCTTCAAATGGGTAGCGTACCCGCCGATTTTATTGATAAATGGCAATCTTACTTTCTCTCTTTCAACAGTTTCAGTATCACATCAACAATTATTGGAGTAGTTACCGTAGCAATCATTGTAGCATGGCCCTATGTAACCCATAAATTACCAGGTTCTTTAATCGCCATATTGCTGACTACAGCGGCAGTACAAATATTCCATCTGCCGGTAGAAACAATCGGCAGCCGGTTTGGTACCATTCAGTCATCTTTTCCAATGCCATCTTTTCCTCATTTGGATTTTGAAACAATCAAGCGACTGATACAACCGGCCTTCACCATCGCTATACTTTGCGGCATTGAGTCATTGTTATCCGCAGTAGTGGCCGACAGCATGATTGGTGGCAGCCACCGGAGTAATATGGAACTGGTTGCTCAGGGAACAGCCAATATATTTTCTGCCTTATTCGGTGGCATACCCGCTACCGGCGCCATTGCACGTACCGCCACTAATGTTAAGAATGGAGGACGAACACCCATTGCCGGCATTATTCATTCAATTGTGTTATTGATCATCATTCTTTTTGTAGGTAAATGGGCAGCCCTTATACCCATGGCCACACTGGCGGGTATTTTAGTAGTAGTAGCATATAATATGAGTGAGTGGCATAGCTTTCTTTCTGTAACGAAAGGTCCCCGCAGTGATGTGGCCGTTTTGTTGATTACATTCTTCCTCACCGTAATTGTTGACTTAACAGTTGCCATTGAAATCGGGATGGTATTAGCCGCCTTCCTGTTTATGCGCAATATGACTAAATCGAGCAATGTAAATATTCTTACCAATGAAATGAACAGGGAAGATGCCGGACAAGAAATTGAACCGGTCAGTAATTATTCAATCCCCCATGGAGTAGAAGTTTTTGAAATAAACGGACCCCTGTTTTTCGGTGCCGCCTACAAATTTAAAGACGCCATGAAATTCATTGAGAAAACACCCAAAGTACTCATTGTACGTATGCGTAGGGTACCCATTATTGATGCTACCGGGATACGTATGCTGGCAGATTTACATAAAGAATCAGAGAGTAGCGGAACTAAACTGGTACTCTCCGAAGTAGAAAGTGAACAGGTTACGTTGGAATTAAAAAAGGCGAGACTATTATTTGCAATCGGGAAAGGCAATGTGCTGGCTACTTTTGACCAGGCCTTGAAAAGAAGCAGGGTGGTGTTGGCTGATCGCTAAACGGTATGCACCTTGCTATTCCAGAGTTTTAATTCTTGCCTTAAAAATCTCAATTTGATCTAGTATTTTTTTGACAGCACTCACTGCCATTAATTGCATTTGTCGCCTGTAAACAAAACAATTAGCTAAAGCTGTTTAATTTTGAAAAAATATATAAGAGCTTTAGGACGTATAACGCTAACAGACCTTTCACATTTTTTAATCAACTAAACTTTAATTTACTTCGTATGTAGTGTACTTTAAGCCTTATTAAAAAATTGTATAATTATCTATAAATAAAATGAAGAACTTAACATTTGCATTATTAATTACATCGATCCTTACCAGTTGCAACGAACCGTCAAAAAAATCATCTGCGGGAGAAACAGCGATTATGGACAACCTGATTCCTGATACCGCCTGGACCACCAAAGTTAAAAAAAGCAAGGAGGAATGGAAGACGATTTTAACAGCCGAACAATTTAATATCACCAGGGAACAGGGAACGGAAAGGCCATTTTCAAGTGAGTATGAACATAATAAGGATACTGGTATTTATTATTGCGTGAGTTGTAAAAATCCATTGTTTACATCAACAACCAAGTTTGATTCGGGTACCGGCTGGCCGAGTTTCTGGGCACCATATTCCGGTAAAAGTGTAAACGTATCCACAGACAATACGGACGGCATGACCAGGGACGAAATTTCGTGTCAGCGTTGTGATGCCCACCTGGGGCATGTATTCAGAGATGGACCTAAACCAACCGGTTTGAGGTATTGCATGGACGGTGTAGCATTGTTATTTCAAAAAGAAGATATAGATGCCAGGTTGAGTAAAGCAACTTTTGCAGCCGGCTGCTTTTGGTGTGAAGAAGCGATTTTTGAAAGCGTGAAAGGAGTAAGGGATGTAATTTCAGGATATGCCGGAGGCAATGAAGAAAACCCAACTTATGAACAAGTGGGAAGCGGCGCTACCGGGCATGCAGAAGCTGTAGAAGTTTTTTATGATTCCACAAAGGTTAGCTTTCCCTCATTGATAAAAGTGTTTTTTGCTTCGCAGGATCCTACACAGGTAAATGGCCAGGGCCCCGACAAGGGTAAGCAATACCGTTCAATTGCTTTTTACCGCAATGAAGCTGAAAAGAAAATAATTGAGGACTATATTGAGCAACTGAATAAGTCGGGTGAATATTCAAAACCAATTGCAGCCCAGGTTGTTCCTTTTACTAAATTCTGGCTGGCCGAAGATTATCATCAAAATTATGTACAACATAATCCGGGTGTTCCTTATGTTCAAATAGAATCTATACCGCGAATAAAGCGAACTCAGAAAGCGGTACCTGAATTAATTAAACCAGAAAAAATGTTGAACTAAGTTATGATGTCTGATGTCTGATTTTTTGATGTCTGATTGTTCTTAGCGGCAAAGCTTTCTTAGTCTGTTGAGTTTGTTTAATTTAAGCAGTTAAGCTCAACATAGTTAAAATATAGAAGATTGGAGTCCGCCACGGCGGACAGACAGCCTGTGAAGTGAAGGTTCAATAAAAGGATTAATTAATTCCTGCGATTTGATCTCGTGTTTTATTTTGGGCTAATAAATTGGAAGTAGGTGCAGCCTATTGGTTGTAGATCTGATATTGAATCATTTATCAATCGATAAATCCCCACCCTTCTCTTAAGGTTTCCAATTGTGATTTTTCCACTTTTGCTTCATTGTAATGCCCCGCATTATTTTTTTGCCTGAACGCTTCATACAAGGTAACAGCACAGGCGACCGATATATTTAAGGACTTAATAATACCTACCTGGGGTATGATAAAATTCCCATCGGCCATTTCTATTATCTCTTCACTTACCCCACTGTGTTCGTTTCCAAAAACCAGGGCAACAGGTTCAGTTAAATCCAATTCATATAATCCCACTGCATCGGTACTTAAATGAGTGGTATAAATTTTTTTGTAATGCTTTCTTAATGCTGCAAAACATTCTGCCGCATCTGTAAACTGGTGAATGGTAAGCCACTTGGCAGCGCTGGAAGAACTTTTAGCTCCCCATTTCCGATGTGGTGGAATCTTATGGTTTAAAATAAAAATGTCCTGTATACCTACTGCATCACAGGTACGCATAACCGCTGATATATTATGTGGATCAAAAACATTTTCCAATACAACCGTCAGGTCTGGTTGCCTTTTATTTAAAACAGCAGTAAGCCGGTCATTTCTTTCAGGAGTCATATAAAATCAATGTGCGGTAAAATTAGGGAAATTAGCCTAAGGCTGCATGTGGGGGTGAAATTCAAGTTATGGCCAAAAGAGGTGCAAAAGGTAGTTACCCTTCAAATAAACTATTGTTAACAAGCAAATTCCGTTCAAAGGTTGGCAACCCTATCTTTCATCCGATAGCCATCGGATTTTAACTTTCCCCGCATTTGGCGTGCATCGAAATGTCTTTAAGAGTGTCACTAACTTGTTATGCTAAAAGTTCAACAACGCAATTATTGTCTCAAATTTTGAACAGCAGGCTTCACTTTCCATTTATCAAAAACTTCATCCATTCATCAAATCATTCCTTACTTTTAAAAAATTTTTATTGAATGAAACAACTATTTGTATTGTTTATTGGGTTAGGAATTTTGGTGGCCTGTAATAATAAACCGGCGGCACCCTTAAAAGCCGACGTGCTCGCAGTTAATATGGATACAACCTTGCAACCAGGCGATGATATTTTCATGTATGCCAATGGCGGATGGATTAAAAAAAATCCTATTCCTGGTGAAGAAAGCCAATGGGGAATTGGCAACCTGGTGATTGAAGAAAATACAAAACGGCTAAGGGAATTAAGTGAAAACGCAGCCAAAGAAAATGCAGCTAAAGGAACGGCTTCGCAAAAGATTGGTGACTTTTGGCAAACTGCCATGGACACTTTAAAAATTGAAAAAGACGGAGTAAAACCATTGCAACCATATTTGGATAAGATTAAGGCAATCAAAGATATAAAAGCATTACAAACTACATTTGCGGAATTTGATCAGGTTGGAGTAAATGGCCTTATCAGTTTTGGAGTTGGCCAGGATGCAAAAAACAGTGACATGAATGCATTGCAAATGTGGCAATCAGGCATTGATTTACCCGAGCGGGAGTATTACTTTACAAATGATTCTTCAACGGCAAATATTCGTGCTGCTTATCAAAAAAACATTATTAATACGCTGGTGATGATTGGATATGATAGTGCCAAAGCCAATGAAGCCGCTACTAATATTTTCGCTATGGAAATGAAGCTGGCAACAGTACACCGCCAACTTGCCGACCTAAGAGACCCTTATGCCAATTATAACAAAATGGCCATTGGTAACCTTTCTAAATTAGCGCCATTGGTTGATTGGAACAACTACATAAAGGCAAGCGGAATTGGTAAAACCGATTCCGTAATTGTTGGCCAGCCTGAATATTACCAGGAGGTGAATAAGGTTTTAGAAAGCACATTAATAGATACCTGGAAAAGCATGCTGCGGTACCGGCTGGTAAAAAGATTTTCCGATGTACTACCAGATAAATTTGGAAAAGAAGCTTTTGAATTTAGTAAATTGTTTTCAGGGGCAAAGGAACAAAAGCCACGCTGGAAAAGGGTGATAAGAGCGGAAGAAAATGCAATGGGTGAAGTGCTGGGGCAATTATATGTGAAGGAGTTTTTTAACGAAACAGCAAAAAAACGATATGAAGATATGGTGGAAGCTGTGAAAGATGCGTACAAGGAAAGAATTAAAAAGCTAACCTGGATGAGCGACAGCACCAGGCAAAAAGCCCTGGTAAAATTAGCTTCGGTAAAAAAGAAAGTTGGTTACCCTGATAAATGGAAGGACTTTTCAGCCATGGAAATTGGTAAAGATAGCTACCTGCAAAATGTAGCGAATGCCAGCAAATGGTGGCATAATTATGAAATGAATAAATTAGGCAAACCTGTTGACAGGGATGATTGGGATATGACACCACAAACATACAATGCATATTATAACCCAAGCAATAACGAGATTGTGTTACCTGCGGGCATCTTTACTGTGCCCGGTTATAAAGATGAAGAACTGGATGATGCAACCGTGTATGGTTATGGCGGGGCCAGTACCATTGGTCATGAAATTACGCATGGCTTTGATGATGAGGGCCGCCAGTTTGATGAAAAAGGAAACCTGAAAAGCTGGTGGACAAAAAGGGACGAGGAATCGTTTAAAAAACGAACCGATGTGATGGTAAATCAATTCAATAATTTTGAACCTTTACCGGGTACGCACATTAATGGTAAAGCAACGCTTGGCGAAAACATCGCAGATCTTGGAGGTATTTTAATTGCGCTGGATGCATTTGAAAAGACAGTACAATATAAAAAGAATGAAAAAATTGCAGGGCTTACACCACTACAACGATATTTTTTAGGGTACGCATTGGGTTGGATGAGCTATCCAACTGAGCAATCATTGAAAAATCAGTTAATGGTAGACGTTCATTCCCCTGCCAAATACCGGGTGAACGGGCCCTTCATCAACGTGCCTGCATTTTATATGGCCTTTGGAATAAAACCAACCGACAAAATGTACCTTGCCGATAGTTTAAGGGTGAATATATGGTAACTTCATGAGTATAAATTTTTGAATCAAAAAATCAGCATGAGAACCATCCTAAAAAAAGATGAAAAAATTTTACTGATCACCAGGCAACATTGGGTTCGTTTGGTATTGCCTGTATTTGTTTGGATGGTTGCAGCCACATTGCTAATCTGGCTCGCTGAAACTACCGGGTTTATTATTACGCTGGTGGTAGCTTTGTACCCGCTGTACGAATACCTCAATTATAAAAGCAATTTATGGTGCGTTACCAACCTGAGGGTGGTAGATGAGAGCGGCTTTTTCAGCCGGTATTCAAAAGAAAGCCCGCTGGATAAAATAAATAATGTGGAATTTGATCAAAGCATCTGGGGCAGGATATTTGGTTTTGGCGATGTTGATATCCAAACCGCCGCTGAGATGGGTGAAACAACGTACGAACTCATTCACCATCCTAAATTATTAAAAGACACCATTACACACGCACAGGAAGAATATAAAAAAATGCAAATCAGTAACCAGGCTGCTGAGTTAGCCAAAGCAATTGCGCAAAATACCAATCCTTCTGCTGTACCGGCGCAAACCCAATCACATAATATGGTGGCTGATGAATTGCATAAATTATTTGAGTTGTTGCAAAAAGGTGCTATCACACAGGAGGAGTATGCATTGCAGAAGAGGAAACTGATTTCTCCGTCCCCTCAAGACAAATGATTGGAACCTTGTTCCAGGGAGTAATAAAAAACAGACCTACAATTGCCTTATCCAACTTTTTTCTGATGCCTGCTGATCAGCACATCCTGTATTTCACTCAATGTATGTCCTTTGGCTTGCAACAATATTAAGTAATGAAACAATAAATCCGCTGCCTCATTTTTAAATAAATCTGCATCATTGTCCTTTGCTTCAATCACCAGTTCAACCGCTTCTTCACCTACCTTCTGAGCAATTTTATTAATGCCTTTTTCAAATAAAGAACTGGTGTAAGATTTATCAGAAGGATTATTTTTTCTATCCTTAATTATTTCTTCCAGTTCAAAGAGGAAATTACTATTGATGTTTTTTTCATCCCAGCAGGTATCCGCTCCGGTGTGGCAAACCGGGCCAACAGGATTTACTTTTATCAGCAGCGTATCATTATCACAGTCCGCTTTAATATCCTTTAGCAAAAGAAAATTACCACTCTCCTCTCCTTTTGTCCAAAGCCTCTTTTTACTCCTGCTGTAGAAGGTGACTTTTTTAAGTTCTTCCGTTTTTGCAAGGGCGGCTTCATTCATAAAACCGAGCATTAAAACTTTCCCGGTAATGTCATCCTGTATTACTACAGGTACCAATCCATCTGCATATTTTTTAAAATCAACTGTCATCTTATTCTTATTTCTTTATTGGATTATTTGTTAGCAATATACCGGGTATAATATTATTTGTAAGCGTGGTTAACATATCAATACCCAATGATAAAATTCTATATTTCATAATTGAGCATTGACTATTGACCATTCAATGTCTTTTACTTAGTGTTTTATTTTCACGCAAAGACGCAAAGGAATAAAATAAGCCGCAAAAAGAAAATACAAAATCAGTTTTGCGCCTTTTCATCTTTTTTCTTTGCGTTGAAAGTTTTCTTAATTCAACGACATTGATTGCCCATTGAACATTCATCTCTTCACAACCTTACCCTTACCTGCTGCCCTGATAAATATTTTTTTAATGCCTGTATTTCAATTTCCTTATAATGAAAAATACTTGCTGCCAGGGCTGCATCTGCATTCCCTTTCTCAAATACAGCTTTGAAATGTTCCATCGTTCCCGCCCCTCCGGAAGCAATTACGGGAACGGGTAATGTATTGGAGAGCGTTGCGGTAATATCCAATGCAAAGCCATTTTTTGTTCCATCATTATTCATCGACGTAAGTAATATTTCTCCGGCTCCCAGTGCTACCGCCTGCGTTGCCCAGTCCGTTGTTTTCATATCTGTTTTGGTTCTTCCTCCATTCAGGTATACATACCAATCTCCGTCTTCTTCCTTTTTGGTATCAATCGCCAACACTACGGACTGGCTGCCAAATTCATTGCTCAGTTGCTTTATTAAACCAGGATTTTTAAATGCAGAAGTGTTTACAGAAACTTTATCGGCCCCGTTTTTTAGCAGCACAGCTACATCTTCAACAGAGCTAATTCCGCCTCCTACTGTAAAAGGTATGTTGATATTGGCGGCTATCCGTTTTACGAGTTCAACCAATGTTTTTCTCTTTTCAATGGTTGCGGTAATGTCTAAGAAAACCAATTCATCCGCACCCTTATCTGAATAAATGATCGCCAACTCAACCGGGTCGCCTGCATCACGGATATCTTCAAAATTGATGCCCTTTACTGTTCTACCATCCCTGATATCAAGACAGGGAATAATTCTTTTTGTGAGGCCACGGCCTGTGCCACCGCCCCCATCCCCTCCCGATATAAGATCGGGACCTTGTTCCGGGGGGTAAGGCAGCGGCTCACCATTTGTTAGGATACTATCCATTTTAACTCTTGTTTTTGCAGTCTTTAAAATTACTTAAAATAATTATAGTCATCCAGAGGCCCCTTTAGAGGATTCAGTGGCACTTTTCCCTCATAGAATGCTTTGCCTATGATAGCACCTTTACATCCAATTTCTTGCAACATTAATACATCATCGATATTGCTTACACCGCCACTGGCAATTAAATTGACTTCCGGATGTTCTTCCATTATTCTCTTATACAATTCAGGGGAAGGACCTTCCATTGCACCATCTTTTGATATATCCGTACAAAAAATATTGGTTACTCCCAGGCCCAACATCTTGCCAATAAAATCGAAAATATTAATACCCCCATCTTCGAGCCAGCCGCTTATTTTTATTTGGCCATCCAGCACATCAGCACCAATTAAAAACTGGTCTGTACCAAACTCCATCAGCCATTCTTCCAGTAGTTCAGGATGTTTTACTGCCAGGCTTCCTATCGTTACTATTGCCGCACCAGCATTTAAAATGTTACTTACATCTGTAATGTTTTTTACACCGCCACCAAAGTCTATTATCAACCCCGTTGATGTAGCAATATTTTCAAGGACTTTTAAATTAATAATGCTGCCTGCTTTAGCGCCATCCAAATCTACTACATGCAACCTGGTAATCCCGGCATCTTCAAATTGCTTTGCTACCTCTACCGGGTTATCATTATAAACTATTTGTTGGTTATAATCGCCTTTGGTGAGCCGAACACATTTGCCGTTAATGATGTCTATTGCGGGGATGATGATCATGGTATATTGATAAAGTTTTTTAAAATGGTTGCACCAACAGTTCCGGATTTTTCCGGGTGAAATTGTACTGCATAGAAATTATCCTTTTCGAGTGCGGCACTGTATGGAATGATATAGTCAGTTGTAGCAATTGTTTCTTTACCTGGTGCCGCATAATAACTATGTACTGTATAAACAAATGCATTATCGCTAAGGCCCTTAAATAATACAGACTGATAATCGTAAATATTGTTCCATCCAATTTGTGGTATTTTATAATTCGCATTAACAGGTGCCTGGAATAGTTTCACTTCCTCGTCAAAAATACCAAGGCAATTTGTATCGCCTTCTTCAGAATGTTTGCACATTAACTGAAGCCCGAGACAAATACCCAGTACCGGTTGCTTTAAAGAAACGATCAGCTTATCCAATTCTTTTTCTTTCAGGTACTGCATGGCAGCATTGGCATGACCAACACCGGGAAATATTACTTTATCCGCTTGCTGAATGAGCGCCGTATTGTCTGTAACAACAGATTCTACGCCTATTCGTTGCAAAGCATATTGTACGCTTTGAACGTTACCGGCATTGTATTTTATTATTGCTATCATACCCCTATCCCGCCGCGACGGAGAAATTTAAAGCACTCCCTTTGTGCTTGGTAATGAATTATTGTTGATGTCTTTTTTTACCGCCATCTTAATCGCCTTTGCAAATGCTTTGAAAATGGATTCTATTTTATGATGTTCATTATCACCATCAGCTTTAATATTCAAATTGCATTTAGCTGCATCACTGAAGGATTTAAAGAAATGATAAAACATCTCAGTGGGCATTTCTCCTATCTTTTCTCTTTTAAATACTGCATCCCATACAATCCAGCTTCTTCCTCCAAAATCAATGGCTACCTGTGCCAGGCAATCGTCCATGGGTAATAAAAAACCGTAGCGCTCTATTCCTCTTTTATCTCCCAGGGCTTTTGCAATTGCTTCCCCCAAAGCTATGCCGGTATCCTCAATACTGTGATGCTCGTCAATGTGCAGATCGCCGCTGCACTCAATTGCGAGATCAATATTTCCATGGCGGGCAAGCTGGTCGAGCATGTGATCAAAAAAGGCCAGGCCCGTCTTAATATTGGCCTTACCGGTTCCATCCAGGTTTACTTCTATGCTGATCTTTGTTTCATTTGTATTGCGCTCATGGTGTACAATTCGTTGGGGTAGTTTTAAATATTGATAAATCGATGACCATCGTGGTGTCTCTAATACAATCACTTCTTTTCTTAATTCATCTATGGTACCGCTAATTTCAGATGCTCCTAATGTGGCATCATTGTTTAGCCAAAATCCTTTACATCCCAGGTTTTTAGCCAGTTGCATATCTGTGATCCGGTCGCCAATAACAAATGAATTAGGCAAATCATAAGCCGGATTGTTCAAATAATTTGTCAGCATGGCTGTTCCGGGTTTACGGGTTGGTGCATTGTCTTTGGGGTAGGTTCTGTCAACAAATACCTGGTTAAAATGTATTCCTTCATTTTCCAAACTACTGAGAACAAAATTATGTATCGGGAAAAAGGTCGCTTCCGGAAATGCCGCTGTACCCAATCCATCCTGGTTGGTAACCATTATTAATTCGTAATCCAATTCGGTTGCTATCTTCCGCAAAAAGCAAAACATGTCAGGATAGAATGCTAGTTTATCAAATGAATCCAATTGGTATGTTGGTGGCGCTTCTTTTATGATTACGCCATCGCGGTCTATAAAAAGTATTTTTTTCATTTATTGTTTTGTCTATTTTTGATAAAAACGAATTTATTGATTTCTCATGCCGTGTTTAGTTTTTACAATGTTCCCATGATTTAAGTCTATTATCCCCTTTTATAACGCCTTTGAACCAGGAATTTAAATGGATCATTTTTCTTTAAAAATTTTCAGGCTTTTAACCAGGATTTCATTTTCATCCGGCGTACCAACGGTAATACGCAGGCAATTGTCGCATAACACATCTTTACTCCTGTTGCGAACTACAATTCCTTTCGCTGCCAGGTAACTGTATAATGTATTGGCATCTTTCACCTTTACCAATATAAAATTAGCATCGCTTGGATAAATTTTTTCTACAAAAGAAAACTTTGACAATGCTTTGTTCAGGTAATTTTTTTGTGAGACAACTTCCTTGATCCAGTTATTTACCTGTTCGGTATTTTGCAATGCTTCCAGTGCAAGTTCCTGCGAAGCTTCATTTATATTATACGGTGGCTTTACTTTATTAAACAAATCGATGATATCCATTGATGCGTAACAAAGTCCCAGGCGCAACGCTGCAAGTCCCCAGGCTTTGGACAGTGTTTGCATTACAATTAAATTGGGATATTCTGTAAGCTCCTGTATAAATGTTTTTTGTTTGGAATAATTGATATAAGCTTCATCGATCAAAACAATTCCCGGGAAATTATTCAACAATATTTCCACGTCATTCCTGTTCATATTATTAGCGGTAGGATTGTTGGGTGAACAGATGAATAGTAATTTTGTATTGGCATCCACTGCATCCAGTATCCCCTGCACGTCTAACTGAAAATCCGGCGTAAGGTTTACTTTTTTGATCCCGACATTATTGATGTTGCCGCTTACTTCGTACATACCATAAGTTGGCGGGCACACAATCACGTTGTCTTTAACCGGATCGCAAAAAATCCGGTAGGCCAGGTCGATCACTTCATCGCTTCCGTTACCTATAAATATATTTTCTGCAGGCACTCCTTTAATTTTAGCAATTGAAAATTTTAACTGCCATTGCAATGGATCAGGATACCGGTTGAAATTATCTTCTAATGGCGACCCGTAAGCATTTTCATTTGCATCCAATAAAACAATTGCCTGGCCAGTAAACTCATGGCGGGCGGATGAATATGGTGTAAGATTTTTGATATTTTCCCGCACTAACAAATTTAAATCGAGCGAACCAACCCTTAAAGGTGCTTTTGAAGGTTCATTGGTAAAATCAGCGTTATTCATTTTTGTTGTATTATCTCTATTAAAAGAAAGTATTTTATTTTTTTACATTCACAAGGTCCACTGTGGTCAGGCCTTTTCGTGGGTGTTTTGCAGCCGCAAAGTAACTGCGTTTTTATGTGCATCCAGGCCTTCTGCCGCTGCCATGGCCTCTACTGAGTTGCCAATATTTTGTATTCCATCCCTGCTCAAATATTGAAAGGTTATTTTTTTTACAAAGCTATCCAAAGATACGCCACTATAGGCTTTTGCATATCCGTTTGTGGGCAGCGTATGGTTAGTTCCGGATGCATAATCCCCCACACTTTCAGGAGAGTAGTGGCCTAAAAAAACACTGCCGGCATTTACCACTTTAGCGGATAATTCGAGGGCATCGTCTGAAGCAATGATCAAGTGTTCGGGCGCATATTCATTTAATAAATCAAAAGCGGCATTCACATCTTCCATAACAACCAGGCGGCTATTTTTCAATGCATTTACTGCAATCTCATTTCTTTTAAGCATCGGCAACTGGGATTTGATTGCCTGTTTTACTTTGTCAACAATAGATGTTGAAGTTGCTACCAACACCACCTGGCTATCAATTCCATGTTCCGCCTGGCTCAGAAGATCTGAAGCCACAAAAGACGGATGACTGCTTTCATCCGCATATACTGCTACTTCGCTTGGGCCGGCGGGCATATCAATTGCCATTCCTTCTTTATTTACCAATTGCTTTGCACAGGTTACATACTGGTTACCGGGGCCAAATATTTTATACACCTGGTCGATAGTTTCCGTACCATAAGCCAAGGCCGCAATAGCCTGTACTCCACCAATTTTATACATATTTTTCAATCCAATTAATTGCGCAACATATAAAATAACCGGATTTACTTTACCGTTTTTATCGCAAGGCGTGCAAACAATAATTTCTTTACAACCTGCCAACACTGCAGGGATACCCAACATTAGCAAGGTAGAAAACAGTGGTGCCGTTCCCCCCGGAATATACAACCCTACTTTTTGGATGGCAATAGATTTTCTCCAGCACAATACGCCTTTGGTAGTTTCAATTTGATCAACTGCCTCTACCTGTGCAAGGTGAAATTTTTCTATATTATTTTTTGCTAACAATATAGCTGCTTTCAGTTCGTCGCTTACCATTAATGCTGCTGCTTCTATTTCTGCTGCACTAACTTTTAAGTTATCCAATGCTACCCCATCAAACTTTGCTGTGTACTTTTTTACCGCGCCGTCTCCGTTCAATTTTACATCCGCTAATATTTCAGACACGGTTCCTTCCAATGTTTTACTATCAAAAGCCGGCCTTTGCAATATTCCTTTCCAAACTTTTTGTTCCGGGTTGATAAATATTTTTTCCATAATTGATTTGTGTTCTATTTCTTACAGTTAATAAGACTGGGTTCATATTGTTGTTATTCGACAACTCGTTGCTGCGACTCTAATTAAATGTGAAACAATAGTAATCTCACTTAAAATAGAGTAGCACTATTTTATCGTTCTGTAACTCTTCATAAACCATTACAATACTAAAAAGCGACTACTCAAATATTAAAAAGAGGTCCAATGCACATTTAATCTCCAGGGTTCCCATTAGGGAGCGAAGGAGCTTTTATACAATCATCTTTTCAATTGGAATTACAATAATGCCCTCTGCTTCAAATTGTTTTAGTTTTTCAATTACTTCCCAAAAATCATTTTCGTTTACCACGCTTTGAACACTGCTCCAGCCTTCTTCTGCCAGCGGCACTACGGTCGGGCTTTTCATGCCAGGTAATAATGAAAAAATATTTTTTAGCTGGTGATTGGGAGCGTTTAATAAAATGTATTTATTATTTTTCGCTGTTTTTACCGCGTTGATGCGCAACATCAGCTTTTTCAATATCAGTTTATTCTCTTCCGATAGATTTTTATTGGCAGCCAGTACTGCTTCTGACTGAAGAATTACTTCTACCTCTTTTAAGCCATTCGTAAACAGCGTACTGCCGCTGCTTACCAGGTCGCAGATAGCATCGGCGAGGCCAATGCCGGGAGCAATCTCCACTGAACCGCTGATTTCATGAATCTCCGCGTCACATTTTTTTTCAGTTAAATATTGCTGTAAAATTGTGGAATAAGTTGTGGCAATTTTTAATCCTTTTAAATCATCCAAAGATGCGTATTGCATGCTTTTGGGAACTGCTATACTTAACCGGCACCTTCCAAAGCCAAGGCGATAGACAATGTCGATCACTTTGTTTTTTTCCAACAGAACATTTTCGCCAACAATGCCAATATCAGCAACACCATCGTACACATACTGCGGAATATCATCATCCCTTAAAAAATACACTTCCAGTGGAAAATTAAAAGCGACCGCCTTTAATTGTTTGTTTCCATTGTTTAATTCGATACCACACTCTTTTAATAGCTTAATGGAGTCTTCGTAAAGTCGTCCTGATTTTTGAACTGCAATTTTCAGCATAATTAGTTTTTAGTCTTTGTTTATTTTTATAATCCATTCTAATGGTCAAACGGAGACTGTCGGACGAATAGAAGGTGACATTTGTGTGGCAGTATCCGTCTGACAAATACAAATAAGCTCATTTATAGTCATATTCTGGCCGTCTACCGACCGCCATCCTTTTTGTTTCAGACGGAGACCGTCAGACACAAAAAGGGCTTACCGATTGAGTAAGCCCTTTATTGAAAATATGTTTTACCACATACAAATCAGCATAGCTTACCCTTGGGTAAAGTGATGATGATGATGTATGTGATTGATTGTTTTCATCTGAACTGCAAAGTAAAGCCTGATAAATTATTTTACCAAATAAAATTTAAAAAGAGTCTATCATAATACCCAAACCAGGTGTATCGGTATAAATAATTTTACCAAAATTAAACCCTACCCCTTTGGCAGTATCTTCAGCCAGTAAAAGTGGTCCATCCATATCAACATAATCGACCAATGGCGCCAACTGGGCAATGGCTGCGGTTCCTACTGAGCTTTCATTCATGCAACCAATCATTATTTTCATATCCAACTCACGGGCTTTAGTAATCATTCTTCGTGCGGGAGTAATACCGCTGCATTTGGTTAATTTGATATTAATCCCATGAAAATGCTGGTGGCATTTCTCCACATCTGATTCTGCAACACAACTTTCATCCGCAATGAGTGGTAAAACAGATTCCCTGTACAGCGTTTTCATGCCTTCCCAGTTATCCTTAGCCAATGGTTGCTCCACCATTTCTACGCCTAGTTCTTTTAACAGCGGTATTTTTAGTAAAGCCTGTTCCAAACTCCAGCCGGCATTTGCATCTACCCTTAAAACGGCATTTGTTTGTTTTCTCAATGCTGCTACCATTTCTACATCATCGGGTACACCCACTTTTATTTTATAGATTGGCCAAGGTTGTTCCTTCATTTTAGTCACCATTTTATCAATAGTATCTATTCCGATTGTAAAATCAGTAACTGGACTTTTTGTAATATCAAGTCCCCAAAGTTCATGTAATTGTTTTCGTTTTAATTTTCCATACAAATCCCAACCTGCCATATCCAGTGCACAAACTAAAAATGAATTATTTGGAAACAGGTGGTGCAGGTAATGCCAATATCTTTCCGGGTCGGAGAAAGCAAATTTTTCAATGAAGGGTCTTTTCCTTTCCAGGTCTTCCAACATTTTTTCAACCGGTATATTATAGTAGTTGATAGCGGGTGCTTCACCATACCCTTTAACGCCAAAATGATCCAATTCAACTATTAAAGCAGGCTGGTGCGTTTTGGTACCTTTTGAAATAGTAAATGGATGCTTAAACAATAAATTTAAATGCTTAACTTTTATGTTCATAATTTGTTAACTTTCCTGTTATTATAACTTTAATTGATTTTACTTTCTTTTTTTATTCACCTTAATAACCCTTAATTAAATTTTCATCGCATGAAAAAAACTCTGCTTGTATTTTTACTATCGATTTGTATTACCCGGGTATTTGCCCAAACCACTTACACTGGATCCCTTCAGAATACGGACCCTACTTTCATTCGTCCTAACGAAGGAACTCCGCCAACTACATTATCCAGTTTTAATAATATCTATTACAATGTAATCCCTTTTGATGTAACTGCCACCGGCCTTATTACATTTGTGAGTAACAGTTCATGGGACAATTTTATGATATTATATGATAAAACTGGATTTAACTCTGCATCCCCACTTACCAATGCATTGCTTGCAAATGATGATTACAGTGGCCCCAATGCCGGATTTAGCTACAATTTCACTACTACAGGCCAATATTTCCTGGTGATTTGTTCGTTCAAAAATAATGTTACTGGAGGCTATACCATCACAGTGTCTAATCCTGTAGTTCTTCCTTTAAAGCTGCAGTCTTTTACAGCCGCAAAATCATCAGGTAACAGCAATTTGATAAAATGGAAAAGCTCGGAAGAACTGAACCTCGCATACTACCAGGTTCAGCGGAGCAGTGATAATAGTAACTATAGCGATTTGGTAAAAGGTTATATGGCTGCCAGCAATACCGTCAATGGCAACTCTTACAGTTTTACAGACAATAGTACGACACCGGGTTTTCTATATTATCGTTTGAAAATAAGTGAAAAGGATGGCCGCATTTCCTATAGCCCGGTAGCTGTTGTAAAGTCATCCAGCCTGAGCGTAACCAATTTGAAAGTATTTCCGAATCCTGTATCTAATTACCTTCAACTGGAAATGAAAACGATGCAGAATAAGCAGGTTTCTATTTCGGTTATTAATTCTGGGGGAAGTTTAATACAGAACGGTCAATATCGTTTTAATAACCTCGCTATACTGTCTGTAGATATTAAGAAACTGCCTGCGGGAAAATATTTCCTAAAAACGACTTATAATGAAGAGCAGGCCACCATTATGTTCATTAAAAATTAGGTTTAAAAATCAAGGACATCGTAGCATTTGTTAAACCAGGCTACCCGGATATCCAGGTGTTGGTACGACTAAAAACCCTGTTCTATTAGGTAGAACAGGGTATTTTAGTTGTATATTAATCAACATATAATTGAAACTTCATTTTAACAACCCGCCGAATGATCACCTTCCACTTGCGAGCACGAATGTTCTCAATTCTTTATTGAAGCTTTCCTTACGGATTAAATCCTCCAACCCCATATGCATTCGGTATCTCCAATAATGTTTTGGATCGGCTGGTATATTGATCCTTTCTTCACTGGGATCTTTTCGTCTGAAGGTTTCATCAATTCCCATAATATCCTGCAATTGGAAGATGCTCCACATGGCAGGAGAATATAAATGCTGGATTACTATTTCTTTATTTATCCTGGCTTCGCAATAAAAGGGAGAAGGACCGTAATGCCCTAATATTTTATTATAAAACCGCTGAATTTTTGCGGGATTCTCTTCCCACCAACCCCGGATAGTACTCATATCATGGGTGGACGGTGTTACTACTGACAAGTATGGAGCATCGGCAGGATGGAAAAATTCTCCATCCGTGTCCTTTGGCATTCGTTGTATTTCTAAACTCAGTAAGCCAAGCTGTTTCATTACATCTGGTACACAGCCTGGCACCATACCTAAATCCTCTCCACAAACCAGCATGTTTGTACTTCTCTTCAGTCTGGGCAATTTATGCATGGCTTCCTTTTTCCAAAAATCATCCTGGCGCTGGAAAAAGTAATTTACATACAACTGTTTCAACCGATGTTTGCTATAATCATCCAAATCGCTGAAAGAAGTAGTTTGGTCCATATTTATACGGAAATGAAATTGTTGATTTAGTGATCCTTCTTCTTCAAAAAATATCACATTGCTGATTAAATCAAACAAACCGTACTTTATCGAATGATTTTTATCCGATACTTCCTGTTGACTAAAGTAGTGCTCTACTTTCCTTTGCGTATCAAAATCAGGTTTTAATTGAAAACTTCCATCATTCCAAAACAGGAAATGGTCTTTTATATATGCCGCCTCCTCGCCAAATTTTTCCTTCACCACGTGATCAGGAATATACGGTTTGCAATACCGGTTGGGCTGAAAAGAGATAAACTGCTGGTGCAATTCATTGATATGTATAGGAATAGCTGGTACAAATCTCCCCATGATGCCTTCAACTGCATTTAGTGGAATGCTCCAGATGCGGAAAAAACCAAGAATATGATCAATACGAAAGGCATCAAAGTATTCACTCATTTGCTCAAAACGTTTACGCCACCACGCAAATCCATCCTCCTCCATTTTTTTCCAGTTGTAGGTAGGGAAACCCCAGTTTTGTCCCTTAATTGCAAAATCATCCGGAGGGGCTCCGGCCTGGGCATTCATATTATACAGTTCCGGTGCCATCCAGGCATCGCAGCCATATCGGTAAATACCAATTGGTAAATCACCTTTTACAATTATTCCGTTTCGATGAGCATAGGCTGTTGCATCTTTTAACTGCAAGTGCAGGTGGTATTGGATAAAATAATGCAATGCAATACTGTCATAATGCTTTTCTGTAGGTGATGCCAGTCTTTGGATGGCGGCTTCATCAAATCTGCTTTGCGACTTCCACTGGTTATAATCCGCTGTTTTATACTTATCTCTTAAGTAACAAAATGCTGCATATGGCACCAACCAGTGACGGTTCAAATCAAAAAATTCAAAGTATTTCGTATCATTTAAGAATTCGCTCTTGTGTAAATCAAATAATTCTCTTACTGCCGAAAATTTCAGTTTCATCACCTGCTCGTAATCAATATCCGGTAAATCATTCAATTCTTCCTGCTTCTGCTTCATTTGCTTTACGATTGCTGAACTCTTGCTTCCGGCAACCTTTTCGATGTTTAGGTACAAAGGATGCAAAGCAAAGGCAGAAATAGCCGCATAAGGATAAGAATCAAGAAAAGTATGTGTAGCCGTAGTATCATTTACAGGTAATAACTGGATCAATTTTAACCCGGTTAACTTAGCCCAATCAACCAATAATTTGATATCTGAAAACTCACCGGTACCAAAACCATTCGCAGTTCGTAAACTAAAAACAGGAATGGCTACACCTGCTCCTTTCCAATTTGGAAATGCAAGTTGTGCAAATCCATCATGAACGATCGTTTGAACCGATCTGCCACTTTCGCTGTTTAAAGTTCTATTTTTACCGGACTCAAAACTTTTAAAAGTCTTCTTTAAGGTATTGTAAATTCCATACTTATAAGCAATTGGAAAAACTTCATTAGCGAAGTTTAATCGAACAGTCCACCAATTACCTTCTTTTATTAATAATACCGGACTATCAGTTTTCCATTCACCTAATTGTATTCCGCTTCCACCTATGCACAAAATTTCTTCCCCTTTTAGCAGCGGAGCCTTTACTTTGAATTCGTGTGTAAAGTTTTTAATTATTTTATGCTTTGGAGTTAACCCTTTGGATTTTAATAGAACTTCCTGAAATGCTTTTGTATAGAAGGCATTCTCAACATCACCTGCGTGGTTCCAGGTATCAATCAATACTACTTCGCTTGCAGTGATGTTACTAAAATCGATCACCCTGTCATTTCCCCATTCAATTATTGTGGTACCATCTACATCTTTAAAGACATAACGGTATTCAATATCCAGCGTGTGGAAATCAGCTTCCGGGATTTCCACCCTGCCCTTCCAAAAATCATCATTTAAATATTGGAGTGAAACCGCATGGTTTATTTCATCATTACCCAATGAATTGTTGTTTCCGGAAACGAACAATGTTTGTCCGAATTTTGTAGAAAACCGGATAAAAAAGTTAAGTATCATTTATTGGCAAGGTTAAGAAACGGCAATATAAAACCTTTGAGGCGAAATGTAAAAAATACACAATAAATAAATAACAGAAAGCAGAAAAAGAACTGAAAAAATTAATAAAATGGCAATTGGGCTACAAAAATTTAAAATAACATCCGGGCGAAATTTAAAATTGTATGTTTTGCCCTATTTTTGTCAAAAAAAATTCTACAATGGAAACAACAAAAAAATCTACCGGGTTATATTGGATATTATTTTTTGCGTCTTTAGCAGCTTCTGTAATTGTATATAAAGTGGGCGGTGGATATTGTTCAATGGTGTTGCCATTTAACGTGACTTTTTTTGCCAAGGCCCTGGATTTAATGTAATCAATATTTACATTTTTCGATTCTCTGATTTATTCAAATATATAAGATCGCCGGCTGTTCGTTAGATTTATAAACTCTGCCAGGGATGTATAAGCGGATTTGAAAGTTGCTCCCCTCCCATTTGTTAACAGGCTGTCCCTTTAATATAATTAATAGCTATATAAGTTTACAAAAGGAGAATTATTACTAATTCTCCTTTTGTAAACTATTTTTTTATTACTTCAAACTTTTAATAATAGCTGAAAATTCAGATGCTATAAGTGAAGCTCCTCCCACTAATCCACCATCTACATCCTGCTGACCGAATATTTCCTTTGCATTAGCAGCTTTAACACTACCCCCATACAAAACAGATATGCTGTCTGCTACTTCATTACCATATTGTGTAGCCAGCACATTGCGGATATGCGCATGCATTTCCTGTGCCTGGTCGCTGGTGGCCGTTTTACCGGTACCAATTGCCCATATAGGTTCATACGCTATAACAAACCCGGTCAATTGCGCTGCACTTAAATGAAATAAACTTTCCTTCAATTGATTTTCAACATACCTGTTTTGTGAACCTGCTTCCCTGATTTCAAGCGCCTCTCCACAACAAAAGATAGGCTTTAATCCGTATTCAAAACAAACGTTTACTTTATCTGCAAGCATTGCATTCGATTCATTAAAGTACTCCCTTCTTTCACTGTGACCAATAATTACATACTGCACTCCTATGCTATTCAGCATTTCTGCACTTACTTCACCCGTATAGGCACCTGAGTGTTTTGAGTAGCAATTTTGTGCTGCTACCAGAACATTTTGCTTGCCGTCTATTATATTTTTTATATTAACCAAATAAGGGAATGGAACGCCAAAGACTGCTTCCTGTTGCTCGCCTAATTGAATATTGGCCCCAAGTAAATCCTTAATTAAAGTTTCAGCCTGTTGAAATGTTAGGTTCATTTTCCAGTTAGCCGCAGCTATTTGTTTTCTCATGTTGATTTTTTATGATTGAGTGTAAAGATGTTTTAAAATTTCTATTTCCTGTGAACTAAGGTTTTTACCTTTTAATTCTTTCCAGTTATTAATATCTTTTACGATTTTATCAAAGGTATACCTTTCTTTTCCCCACGTAAAATTCGTTACAAATTTTGGAGGGAAATAAGTGTCATAAATATTGCAACATACGCCAACAACAGTACCCGTATTAAATGAAGTGTTAATGGCAGACCTGCTGTAGTCGCCCATCAGCAAACCACATTTTAATCCTACAGGCAGATAATCATTGTCGACGTTACTCCACACCTTCACTTCGCCGGCGGTATTTTTTAGATTTGAATTGGTTGTGCCGGCTCCAAGGTTGCACCATTCACCAATTACGCTATCGCCCAGGTAACCATCGTGTGCCTTATTGCTGAAGCCAAATATCACCGAATTTTTAATTTCTCCTGCCGCATTGCTATAAGGTCCGATTGTAGTAGCTCCGTATATCTTACTACCCATTTTTAATACAGCTCCTTCACACAATGCAAATGGCCCCCTTATCATACAACCTTCCATTACTTCCGCATTCTTTCCAATATAAATAGGACCTGCAGATGCATTTAAAATGCTGTGTTGAACATCCGCTCCTTTTTCTAAAAAAATATTTTCACCGGAAATCACTTTATTGGTAGACGGTATGGGCTGCGATATCCTTCCGGCAGTTATCAATTCAAAATCTTTTCGAAGCGCCCAATCATTGAATTGAAAAATTTCCCATGGATGATTTAGCCGCTTCACCAAATCCGTTTCACCAAATTCTATATTATCATTTTTGTTGAGTTTGTTTATGCAGCCTTTAAGCCATTCTATAGAAGGAATGATATTGGCTTCAAGAGAAATAACCATTTTATCTTCTTCATTTGTAATGCTTGTAAGATTAATTGTATTGGGAAATTGTGATAACATGAATGCCCACTTTTCCCTGATGGTTAATATGCCGATCCGGATATCTGCCGTATGTCTTGTAGCAGTGAAAGGATACAGATTTTGCTTAATCTCTGTATCATCAAGAAATATTTTCATTGGCTAAAAATACTTTAAAAAAATAACGATACCACCAACTATTCTGTCTTGATTGTAACATAATAATGCAGGTACACCAGATACTTATATTTGTTTTAATAATCAGCAGTAAAACAAAAATCCCCCCGGAAAACCGAAGGGACTTAAAGTATAGCCATGAAAAACAAACTTTAGTATTGTACTAATTCGCTTTCTTTTCGTAACGTTTTTTAAACTTATCAATACGTCCTGCAGTATCGACCAATACATTTTTACCGGTGTAAAACGGGTGAGATGTATTTGAAATCTCTAACTTAATAACAGGGTAATTATTACCATCTTCATGTTTAATAGTTTCATTTGAATTGGCAGTAGAACGACTTAAAAAAGTAGTTCCATTACTCATATCTTTAAAAACCACAAAACGGTAATTTTTTGGATGCAAATCTTTTTTCATAATAAATAAATGTTTTGTGCATGGATTTTGCCATGCGATTTTTTAAGACTGCAAATGTAGGCCTATTTGGTTTAAAAAAGAACAGTAAACTTCCCAAACCCAGATTTTGTTAAGGTGGGTTTTTAGCTCTTCATATTGGTTTGCTGTAAAGCGATACCAATGTTCCAGCTTTTCGATTCCTGGATCACATCCTGAAGGTCATCTATTTTTTTACCCGTTACCCGAATAATATCATCCATTATGGCTACCTGAACTTTTAATCCGCTATCTTTTATCAACTTCACAATCTTTTTTGCGTCTTCCTGTTTAATTCCATTTCTAACAACAATTTCCTGCTTTACTACTTTACCGCTCTGATGAGGCTCTTTACCCAAATCATAAATTTCAGCGGCCAACCCTTGTTTCATACTCCGGCTAATTAATACATCTACAATCTGGCCCAGTTTCATTTCGCTGTCCGCTTCCAGGTTTACTTTGAAATCCTTTTTATTTAATTCAATTAAAACGTGTGAACCTTTGAAATCGAAGCGGTTAGTTATTTCTTTGGTTACAGTATTGATAGCATTGTCTAAAGTTTGCAGATCAACTTTACTGGCAAAATCAAATGATGGCATGATGTAAAGAATTAATTGTGAGATAAGCAAATATAAAAAACACAGCCCAATATTGAGCTGTGTTTACATGATTTTTGTTTTCAGGGTGAAGTTCTGTCATTAAATGTTTAGTAGAAATTGAATTTTTGCACAACTACTAATTCTCTCCTTTTACCCTGTTTTGTTCTGTACCAGCTCCGCCTGTTTTTCTTTTTTGAATACCTTTAATTGGCTTTCCAAACCTGTATGCAAAACTTATGGTTGCCACTCTTGAATCCCTCTCCTGGTGAAAATAGGCGTCGGTTCGTTGAAAACTGATATCGCCCGTTGCCTGCATTGTATACAAAATATCACGAACATTTAATTTTACTGTTCCTTTATTTTTTAAAACCTGCTTCTGCACACCAGCATTTAGCTGCCCCATGGATTGGATGATGATTTGCCCTTCAATACCCTTTGTACGATAGAATCCCGATATCTCTGCACTCCATCCTTTATTAAATTTAAACTGGTTATTAAGGTTTATCATATAATTGCCGCCCGCTACGTTTATTTGTTCTCCATTTAGTAAACCTTTATAATTCCTGTAATTATATTCGGTATAAACAATTGCTGTCCACCATTTGGTAACCGGCTTTTGGGCACTTACTGATAAACTGGCACTGTTGGTTGACCCAAAATTGCCTTGTTTTACAACTGTTGCATACCCTTTTTGTTCAAAAGTTTCACTAAAAAGATTCCTGGTATTTGCGTAGTTGAAGGTAGTGGTTAAAAACTGGTTGTAGGTATGTGACAATTCAAATGTATGTGCATAAGATGGCTTCAAAAATGGATTACCTGAACCATAAGTAAATTTATCTAAAAAAAACATGAATGGATTCAGGTCCTGGTAGTTCGGACGATTAATGCGGCGACCATAAGATAAACCTAACTGATTTTTTTCATTTGCATTGTAGCTAATAAACATGGTAGGAAACAAACTCGAATAGCTTTTTTTGAATGAACTATCCTGCCTTTGCGGATTTCCAAACTGGCGGCCATTATAGTTGGTGTTTTCAAAACGCAACCCGGCTTGTATCCCCCACTTCTTAACCTGCCTGTTCATGTTTACATAGGCTGCATTGATATTTTCTTCATAGATAAATTGATTGGTTTTGTCATAATCTGGTGTTTTTACATTTCCCACCAGGTTAAAGTAGCCTGCAGTATTATCTGTTTTAACGAAACTGGATTTTATACCGGTTTCAAGTTTAAGACCTTTTTTCATGGGATGTGTATAGTCAATTTTTCCGGTATAAATATTTATGAGGGAAGGAAGTTCACCGGTGAGCCGATCATAATTTTTTATTGACCATTCAGGTGTGTAGGAAGAATTGGTAAAGTTTTGATCACAGCGAGAGTCGTAGGTAAGATAATCCACATCAGCAGTCAGCTCCCTTCCTGTAGAATCGAACTGGTGACGAAAATTCAAATTAACTGCACCATTTTTCCAGGTAGACTTCTCATAGCTGACAGCAGTAACAATGGAATCAACAATGCCCAGATTGCTCTTTAGGAAACTCGTGTTCTTGCCTCTTTGAGAAGAAGGAGTAGTAAATCCGGTTATAACAATTCCAACAGTGGTGTTTTTACTTGAGTAAAAATCAACTCCTATTTTTGCGTTGTAATTACTATTATACCTCATTTCCCTGGCCGATTGCTCAAAAATTGCATTGAGTGATCCATCTGCATTTTTGTATCTTCTTTTTATATTTAACTGGTTAAAGTTTTCCCGGTAATTCCCGCCAAGATTGCCAAACACATTAAACTTTCCATTTCGGTAATTCAGGTTAAGACTATTATTGGTCTTTTCATATACGCCCTGGCCATAAGCAAGATTTACACTACCATTAAAGCCCCTTTGTTTGTTCTTTTTTGTTTTGATATTAATAATGCCAGAATTGCCAGCTGCATCATATTTTGCGGAGGGATTTGTCATGATTTCAATTTGATCAAGATTATTGGCTGGCATTGATCGTAATAAGTTGGCCAATTCCAGCCCTGTAAGGTAAGATGGCTTTCCATCGAGCATCACCAATACTCCCTGTTTACCTTTCAAACTTATATTGCCATCTTTATCAACAGTAACACCCGGACTTTTTTCCAGCACTTCCAACGCGGTAGAACCTTCATTGCTAATAGCCGCATCTACATTTACAACTGTTTTGTCTATTTTACGTTCTATCAGTTGCTTTTTTGAAGTTACCGTTACTTCTTTCAAATCCTTATCAACCGGAATTAACTGTAGCGTTCCAATTTTAAGATAGTTTTGTTCCGCAGATATTTTATGTTTACTACTATACACTTTCAGGTGGCCAATGGATGAGGCCATTACAAGATAAGTCCCTTCTTTTACATTTTCGAAAATGAAATTACCTTCCTTATCAGTAATCGCAACTTTGGTGATGCTGCTATCTTTTGCTCTTAATAAAGAGATAGTGGCGGCGTCAATTATCTTTTGGTTACCACCATCTTTAATCATTCCTGATATTTTACCGTTAGATTGTGAGAAACTGACAAAGCTGATACTCATAGCGGTCAGTAAGTTTAATAAATGTTTCATGGCTATACTTTATACTTTGTTTTGAATTGTACATAACAAAATTAGGTACTTTGTATAGCAAGGAACATAGGTTTACACAGGCGGTATTTAATTTATGATGATCGGTAGTACCTTGTATTACATAATACAATAAAGATTGGCAACCTAAACTTCCAAAATTTTATACTTATGTAATAAATGAGGTTGACTAATCCTTTCTGTAAGATTTTATTTGTACATAAATGACAATTATGATACCGGTTAAGATAAGAAAAAACGAAATGATCTCCGCCTGGCTGGGATGAATGCCAAGAAAGTAGTACTGATTATTTACACGTATTTTTTCTATAATAAAACGTTCTAAACCATTTAAAATGAAGTAAATACCACTTACCGTACCAGCTACCGGAATGCGCTTTCTAAAAGCCCAAAGTACCAAAAATAATAAAGTACAAACTACGGTTTCATAAAATGGCGTAGGAAAAACAGGCGAAGGCAGTACCCGGTTATGGTCATCATAATTACCTGGAATTATAATGCCATCGTTATTTACATTTTGGGGGTAATTGTATGCAACCATCCAAACCGGCATAAAAGATAAGGCCTTTACATAGCGATGTGGGACAGTGTCGAGGCTAATACTTTTCCGATCGGTAACAAAAGTTGGAGTTATTTTTCCGGAATCCAATACAGTTCCCTCCAAAAAATATGATTTACTACGCAACAAGCCGGCTTCAAAATCGCCCGTTTTAGCCTCAACAACTTTGCCATTGGTGTCTGTAATATAGGCGCTGTTATAAATACCCCAATCACCATCACCAGAAACCTGGCATCCTATGCGACCAACGGCATAAGCCAATAACATTGCTATAGTAATAGAATCAATAAGGTGTATCAATTTGATTCCTTTCTTTTTTGCATAAACGCAAATAGCAATTCCGGCTGCTATTAATCCGCCATAAAATGTCAATCCCCCTGCAGAAAAAATTCTTTCTATGGGATGTTGTATAAAATCATCCCAATTTTCGAGGTTATCAAAAAGCTTTGCTCCCAAAATACCAAATATCAAGGATATAATAACGATATCGCCTACCCTGTCGTGTGGCCAGATACGTATGCTTCTTTGTTCAGGCTCTTTTAATTTTTGCTTATTCTTTTCCCACCATTTTAACCCCGCTAATACAATCGCTAATACTAAACCTCCTACAATATTGCCTTCCGAAGAAAAAATATAAGATTGCGGACTGATATCATCCGGCTTGTTAAAAATAAAACCGAATAATTTAAACCCAAAAATAAAACCGACAATGAAATTCGCAAGAAGATCTATAATGCCGGCTGGCTTACCAACTGTAATAAATTCTTCTCTTGGAAACAGCAGGCCTTGCTTTTCCTTCCGTTTTAATTCACTTGCTATTACTAATGCTGCAACCACAAACCCCATTGCAACCATGAGTCCAAATGTATTTAGTATTTTAAGCACCTGCCATTCCACACCAAACCAGTCTTTAAAAACGTAATATAAATTGGGATACATTATTATGAAGATTAAAATTTAAGAGCTGCAAGATATTCAATTATAACGATTCAACATTTAGTTTGAGCCAGGAACAAATAACCAAAATGATTTAAGGTGAATTATTACTAATCTCCTGCCAGAGATTATTGTAATGTTATAAATGAATACGAGTATTGCACTTCTGCGTGTATGTAAGATAATTTTTTTATCATTAGATTTTTTATAACAGCATTAGCTGTTAAGTTAACAGTAACATGAATTCCAGCATTTATGATAAAAACAAAAATCCTGCAGCTTTCACTACAGGATTTACTTACTAACTCATCGAAAAACGTAAAGCTATTAATTGCAATATTGTTCAAATGCGCCAATCAGATTTTCGGCTATCATTTGTGCACTTCTTCCCTCAATATTGTGTCTTTCAATAAAATGTACTAACTGGCCATTTTTAAATAAAGCAATAGAAGGTGAAGATGGAGGATAAGGTAATAAATGTTCCCTTATTTTCTTCACGGCATCAACATCAAACCCAGCAAAACTGGTTGTTAAATGATCTGGTTTCTTTGTACTATTATGAACCGCCATTAAAACACCGGGTCTTGCCGTGCCTGCACTGCAACCGCAAACTGAATTAATTACTACAAGGGTAGTGCCTTCATCCGTTATTTTTTCTTCTACTGCGGAGGCCGTCAACATTTCGGCAAAGCCATTTTCTGTTAACTCCTCTTTCATTGGTATTACAATTTCTGCTGGATACATATTTTATCTTTTAAATTTAGAAGTACAAATTTACATACTTGAAATGAATTATCTATTGAAGAATTTCAATGCGTTTAATAAATGTTTTAAATATTAACCTTCTGCCATTTAGGCATTTTTATTTACGAATAAACGACACATTGTCTGTTAAAAGTGCTTTAGACAGTCAATATATCTACAATATCATATTGGAATAGTAATTGAAACCGTATTAATATTCAAATTCTAAAATTTAAAATAACAACTATGACACTCGTAAAAGTAAACAACCCACTTTCAAAATCATTTGATGGTTTAATCAATGAGATTTTTAATGATTTACCGGCAACTTTCGGTAAAACTTTCAGAGAAGATGTATTTAGCTTTCCCCCTGTGAATATTGTGGAAAGCCCCAATACCTATCAATTGGCAGTTGCCGCTCCTGGTTTAGAAAAAGCGGATTTTGTGATTAAACTGGATGGGAATTTATTAACAATAAGTTCGGAGAAAAAGACTCCACAAAGCAATGAAACAGAAAAAGTAATCCGGAAGGAATTTAGCAACAAATCATTTAAACGCAGTTTTACATTGGATGAAAAAATTGAGGCGAATGCAATTGAGGCTAAATATGAAAACGGTATATTAAAATTAAATCTTCCCAAAAAAGAAATTGCGAAGGCTACAACTAAGGAAATCACTATTCAGTAATTAAACGGGTAAACACTTTATTTAATATACCTACGATTATACTTTTCATTTTGGTTAATGAGCCATCCTGGTAAATCAGGATGGCTCATTTTATTATCATGGTAAACCGTTGCTCCGGTCACCCAAATGATTAACAATTTTATAAAATTGCTAAATGACTAACAGCCCGCAATCGTATTGGTTTTGAATCAATTTGAACGTTTCTTAATTTATATGGATTGCTATATTACTTTTAAAATTTGTAATTTTATTTTTTTAAGTTTTAATTTCCATCATGGGTATAAAAAAAGTAATCGTTGCTGTTTTGTTTTTTCATTTTTCTTTCTCAGGTCAGGCCCAGATTTTACCAGACACTTTATATAAAGACACTTTGTATAAAGAAGTTAATTATGCAGATTCCGCATTAAGGATTAGAAATATCAATCCTTACTTCACATTGCATGTAGATTCGACATTAAAGTATGCTTTCGAGATAAATAAAGACCAGTCTCAATATTACTGGTATTTAAAAAACTCGCCTGTTGGATTAAAAATAAATAAGGACAATGGTGTATTAACATTTAAAGCAGAAAAATCTTATTTTCTTTCAGGGAAATTAAAATATGATTATGAATACAAAGTGAATATTGGTATTCAAAATTTAAATAATCCTGCCGATCGGATTGATACCTCTATAATATTACTATTTTACAGTACCGAAATAATTCCATCGAAAATAAAACCAACAGTAACGAATACTTTATATATCGATGAGGGTGATACCATTAGCTTTAAATTACAATGTGATAACGGAAGTTTCCCAATTGAAGAAATAACCTATTTCAGCAATTACCAGGCGAAATCGATAACCCCTGTTAATAAATGTAATGATGATTATACCTGGTATGCCCCTTTCGATTTTGTAAAGGATACAGATAAGGACCGGCAAAAATTACTGGATATCTATTTTGTTGGTACCAATAAATTCTTTACCCGGGATACGGCAATTATACATGTTTATATAAGGGAAAATATCAATTACCCGCAACGGGTATTGGAGTTTGAAAAGCTTAAAAAGGATGTGTCAGACTATATATTACTGTTGAAAAGCAGCTTTCGGATAGTTGATCGTAAATTAAAAAAAACCAAGAAAACCCGTACCGGATTTGATTTAGGTTCTGCTGCAACCGGATTGGGGGGCACCGTATTTTCGTCCTTACCCAATTCCGATCAAAAAACAGTGGGAAAGATTTTACCAAGTGTAGGAGTTGCGTTGGTGCCGGTTAAAGAAGCCACTGCACCAAACGTATCTGCTGATCAAAATACCGCTTCACTTATTAGAAACAGTATCAAAAGACTGGAATACCTGATTGCCGATAATACCATTGTTGGCGACAGAGACCCTGATATCCTGAGCAAAACCAAGAAACTAAAAGATGAATTGAAACAATTGCAGATACAATTAATTGACATACCTATTGCGGATGAAAAATTGGATAGTAAAGAACTGGACGCTTATTTCAACAATCCTAAAGTGAATAAAAAATATAAGGTAAGAAAAACAACTAATTAAAGACAGCCTTCTTTTCTTCTTGTATCAATTATATATTGGATTCTCCAACCTTTATTTAATCTTACCAATTGAAAACAGTTAACACCGCAATGGCTGAATTTTCCTTTGTAAAAGAATTTATACGGAGTCCAGACCATTGCCAGTGCCGCATCAATTTTTACGGTTTCTATTACAATCTGTTCATCTGCAGCTCCAATAGTTTCTTTACCAACAAATTCAATAAAGTCTGCAACTGACTCACTGATAACTTCTGCATCATCGTTGTTATGCCGGATAGTTTGTAACACGGCATTTGGCGAAAAACAATTTTTCAACAAAACTGTCTTTGCATTTTTCATTGCTTCGAATAAATTATTAACAGCAGTAATTACACTGTCCCGGGTAGATTGGGCGTTAACCATATTGGTAGTAAACACAAGGAAGAATAAACATAGCATGAGTCGCATAATGATTAATTTAAATTGTCGAATTTCATGTTGCATTCCAATTTAAACAGAAAAAACAAAAAAGTGGCCACCTGGGCCACTTAAATATTTTGGGATGAGTTTTTTTTAATATCCTAGTATTTTCAACATACTTTGAGCAGTTTGCTCCTTCGCATAAACCCAGTCCACCAATTTACCCGTTTTATCATGTCCTAAGATAATATGTTTGGGCGATGGGATCAGGCAATGTTTGATACCACCATACCCGCTAATTTGATCCTGGTATGCGCCTGTATGGAAAAAGCCAACATACAATGGTTCACCATTAGTTAGTTTCGGAAGAAACACTTCGTTGATATGTTCTTCAGAATCGTAGTAATCATGACTATCACAGGTAATACCACCCAGTGTCACCCGCTGGTATTCTTCTTTCCACTTATTAATCGGCAGCATTAGAAACTTTTCGCCTATTCCCCAGGTATCAGGTAAAGTAGTGATGAAGGACGAATCAATCATATACCAAATCTCCCGGTCGTTCTGCATTTTTTCACCTATCACACTATAAATATGCGCCATACTCTCTCCTACGGTATAACTTCCAAATTCAGTAAAGATATTTGGCATCTGTACTTTATTTCGTTTACACGCTACCTTAATATTGCGAACAATTTCATTGATCATGAATTGGTAATCGTAATCGAAACCCAATGAATGCTTGATAGGAAAACCACCGCCAATATTAATAGAATCGAGCTCCGGACAAATCTTTTTTAACTGGCAATACAGGTTGATCACCTTATTCAATTCACTCCAATAATAGATATCATCCTTGATGCCTTTATTCAAAAATATATGGAGCATCTTTAATTGAAATTTATGTTCCATCCCTTCAATTTCATCTACATAAAATTCCAGTACATCTTTTGCCCGCATGCCTAACCTCGAAGTATAAAATGGAAAATTAGGCTCTTCTTCCGCAGCAACCCGAATACCCAGTTTAAAAGGCGCTTTTACTGATTTGTAGGCTTTTAATTCTTCCTTATTATCTAATATAGGAATTACATTTTTAAAACCGGTATTCAACAAACGGGTAATTCTTTGCGTGTAGGGTTTTTGCTTATAGCCATTACAAATAACAAAAGTTTCCTTATTAATTTTACGCCTCGAGTATAATTTATTGATGATGTCTATATCATACGCATAGGATGTTTCCAGGTGAATGTCATTTTTTAAAGCCTCTTCTACAATAAAGGAAAAGTGTGAACTCTTGGTACAGTAACAATAATTGTACTTGCCCTCATATTTATGTTTCTTTATTGCTTTCGCAAACATCTCTTTAGCCTTATTTATCTGCATTCCAATTTTGGGCAGGTAGGTTAGTTTTAGCGGAGTGCCATACTTATCTATCAATGCCTTTATGTCCTGGCCATTATATTGCAAATACTCGTCAACCACCTTAAAATCTTCCTGCGGAAAATTAAAAGTCTGGTCCACCAAATCGGCGTAAGTATTGTTCATATTAGTCATCTTTCTCAATGGGGTTTTATTTTTCTGTGCAAATGTAATTCAATGATACATGCAATTAATAAAAAAAACCGGATGCGACATCGTCACACCCGGTTCTATTCGTTTATAAGAAAGGATGATGGAGAAATAGTAACCAGTCCTCAGTCATCATAGAACATCAGCTATTTTACCTGAGCTACCAGATTCTTAAAACTTTCTGGTTCATTCATCGCCAAATCAGCTAAAACCTTACGGTTGATATCGATATTTTTAACTGCTAACTTATGAATGAATTCACTGTAAGTGAGTCCTTCTGCCCTTACTGCTGCATTGATACGTGCAATCCACAAAGTACGGTATTCACGCTTTTTTAATTTACGGCCAACGTAGCTGTACGTTAAACCTTTTTCCATTACGTTTTTAGCAACGGTATAAACATTTTTACGTTTACCGTAATAACCTTTGGCTGCTTTTAAAACTCTTTTTCTTCTGGCCCTTGATGCTACTGCATTTTTTGAACGTGGCATATCTTAATTTTTTGAAATGTTAATGTTGTGATGTAAAACCGGGTTGGGTACCTGGTGTTAACCTTTCAGGCGTAACAAACGTAGTACGAAATCGTGGTTGGTAGAATGAACTACACCCTTATTTCTTAAATTACGTTTACGCTTCTTCGATTTCTTGGTTAAGATGTGGCGTTTAAAGGGCTTTTGAAAGGTAACTAAACCTGTTCCGGTAACTTTGAAGCGCTTTTTTGCGCTTGAGTTGGTTTTAACTTTTGGCATTTAATAACTTATTAGAGTTACTCCCTGCTGGCGTCCCGAACAGACGGGAACTTTTTGGCCTTGTGGGAAATGTATCAAAAAAGAAGTTTCTTTTTCGGGCGGCAAAGGTATAGAAAAAACATTTACTTTTCGTCTATAAATTGAATTTCGTAAAAGCACAACATTTATATCTTGAATTAGCTTTTACTTACCCGAAATATTTCCGTGACTTACATTCATCCAAATAATCCTTTTTTCCTGAGATAGTTTTAAAACTTTTATATCCCAGGCTTTATCTCAGGTAACTATAAAGCCGGTCTTTATTTTTTTCCGCCGCTTATGTAATATTCCTTCATTATGGCAAATACCTTTTCTTTTAGCTGAACTGATTTCATACCTTCTGATGAAACCGGTGGTAAAAAATGCATTCTTAACCTGGTTGGTAATAGATATAATCCCTTATTAATTGGAATCGCCTCTTTGGTTCCAAAAATCAAACAGGGAATTACATCTTTTTTTGAATCAACCGCAACTCTGAAAGCGCCGTCAAAAAATGGCTTTAATGGTTCAGTGGTTCGGTTGCGGGTGCCTTCCGGGTAAATACACATGTGCAGATTGTCTTTCAATACTTTTTTCATATCCTCAAAACTTTTACGCCGGCTTTGGTTGTCATTTCTATCCACCAGTACCGACCCCCGCTTATAAAACCAGCCAAATATGGGCACTTTTGCAAAGGAGGCTTTGGCAATGGTTTTATTACCACCGGGAACAAAGGGAGCAGATAATGGAACATCCAACAGCGCATTGTGATTGTAAACAATTACATAGGCCTCCCCTTTTTTAAAATTCTCTCTTCCTTTCACTGAAAGCGGACAGCCGATCATATACAGCCAGGAACCCATCCAGATTCGGGAAACTCCAATAAAATAATCCTGTCCCTTCTTTCCGGGAATAAGGTAGGAGATCATTGATGGTATAAATATGATAAGGAATGTAATAACAAAACTAACCAGTCCCCATACTGCCCATACACGGCCAAACACATCCGTTAAAAAACCGGTAAATGATTTTTTTTTCTTTTCTACGTTTACAATTGTTTCCTGCATAGTTTTTACATATTAACGGTTTAAGGTGTTAACAATTTCCAATCAATTGGTGGCGTTCCCTGCCGTTTTAATAGCTCATTTGTTTTTGAAAAATGTTTGCATCCGTAAAAGCCCTTGTCTGCACTAAAGGGTGAAGGATGTGCAGCTTTTAATAAAAAATGTTTGGTCTCATCAATCAACACCTGCTTCTCGTGTGCAAACTTACCCCATAATAAAAAGACAACGCCTTCTTTTTGATCAGATATTTTTTGAATCACCGCATCTGTAAAATTCATCCATCCAATTTTAGCATGGCTGGCAGGTTCGTTAGCCCTTACAGTTAGGATGGCGTTTAGCAGCAGCACTCCCTGTTCGGCCCAGCGGGTAAGGTTGCCATACTCCACCGGCATTGCCAATCCCATATCTGTTTGTATCTCTTTATAAATATTGGCTAATGAAGGTGGCGGTTTGGTTCCGGCTGGAACAGAAAAGCTGAGGCCATGCGCCTGACCCGGGTTGTGGTAAGGATCCTGGCCAATGATAACTACCCGAACCTTATCGAAAGGTGTTTGATTAAATGCATTGAATATTAGCGGGCCCGGAGGAAAAATCGTTTTGCCCGCAGACTTTTCCGTTTTTAAAAAAGTGACAATCTCTAAAAAATAGGGTTTGGTAAACTCATTTTTCAGTACTTCTTTCCAGGAAGGCTCCATTTTTACATCCATGCAAATAGATTTGGGTAAAAATACAAAAGCTGGGTTAAATCCGCATTCGACATTTATAACGACATTTATTTAAACCATTAATTTAAATGAATCTTACCCCGATAATAAACATTATTGAAGTCATGCAAAAACGAATGAAGTCGCCTCTTCTAAAATTAAGAACTTTGTCTAAATTTATTCATTTATTCAATATCGTAAATCTTTGGGTCTCCTGGCAAAATCCATTTCCTAATAGTGATTTTTTTTGAATAATCTTTTGGTGGGTGCAATAACAATGTAAATTCCTGCATGCTTTTCAGCCATCTGAATCGCTCTTCAATGGTAGAGTTTTTCATTATCAACTCGTGATACTTGTCAAGGTCTTCAAAAGTTTAAAAGCGATTAATTGATTTTTTCATACAAAAATTTAAAATGACATAGTATTTATTTTGTTTGATGTTAAAAGTAAAATTATTTGTTTAATTAGCATGGCTTATTAATCGTGAATACTAATTCAAAAATATCTCATCCACAAACGCCCATCCCCTGTCACCTTTTCCCCCGTGCCAAGCTGGTAATTTGGATAATGGAACCACTACTACTTTTAAATATCTTTCCTTAACCGGGTTAAAAGTCAGTTCGTATCCTTTCATGTAGCCGGGACTATATTTAACGGGCTGTTCAGGTGTAATTCGCTTAATTAACCGAAGATGAACAGGATCATTACCTGCCCATACTTCTACCTGTTGTGGTGGCATAATAAAACCGCCTATATCGACCAAACTACTAACAGTGACGGAGGAGATAGTTTGCACCGTATCAAAATATAGCATTGCCTGCAACGGTATGCCCCTATATCCAATCCATTTACCGCTTTTAAACTTCAGGTCACCTTTTTGGGCATCTGCAAGTAAGGATGCGTTGAATGATTTATAAGGCGGGTCCGGAGCAGGTTGTAAAAAACGGATCGAATCAATCTTATACCCTGCTTTAAAAAAAGTGCGTTCTGTTACATCGCTGCTAATCCATCCTGGTTTGAATGCTTTTGCCTTCACTGACAAATTTTTATCCAGCCTAAAATCGCCTTTAAATATTGGTGATTGCAAACTATCCGGTTCGGTTCCATCCGTTGTATAACGTATGGTTACGCCCTTTACAAAATGTTTCAATTTCAAAGGCGTTGGTTCAAGCAATACCTGTTCTTCATTTTCTACCATGGGCGGGTTTAACTTTATAATGATTGTATCACCGGTAAAGCCAGTTTCTATCCTGCTATTTTTCAATTGTTTTTGAAGAGCTGCCAAATTTTGCGATTGTGCCGGGGTACTCCAGATGTACAGTTGTGTGAGATTGGACAAAGATGACAATACACTAAGGTGTGTTGCCGTAACACCAGTGCCCGAAAGTGATACCTGTTTCAATTCCTTTAAAGAACTTAATGCACCTAAGCCGCTTCCCTTAATATTTGTAAATGATAAATTAAGCCTTCGCAGATTTACAAATTGCGCTATCGTTTTAATGTCTTCATCGTTCACCGGCATTTTATTTAAATTGAGTGATACCACCTGTTCTTTAACGGCTAACAGTTCCTTCAATTGTTCCGGCTTAAATTGTGCAGCACCAAAAAATTCCACCCCTAATGCAGGTGACTCCAATGCCAGCGGTGTAACAAAGCGATAATTATTGCTCAACGCTTTTACCTTGCTTTCATCAGCTGGTTTAAAAGCATACACATCTGATTCTATCGTATTAAATAATGCCGAAGCCAGTACCCTGAGTGTATCTGTTGCAGGTAGTTCTGCAACTTTGGCGGTAAAGCTTGCACCGCTTTTTATCCAATGATAAATAATGGTTGTCTCCTCATCTGTGAGTTGTGGTTTGCCGGCTGGTGGCATGTGTTTTTTATTTTCCAACGGCAAATGAATTCTTCGCAGCATTAACCCTAAGTCCACCTCTGCGGAGTCCCATAAAACGCCGTTTTTACCCCCTTTTATCAGCAGAGATGGTGATTCCATAACCAGCTCACCTTTTGCTTTCTTTTCATTGTGGCAACTGGTACATTTTGATTTTAAAATGGGTTGTACCATGTTGGTAAATACCACAGCATCTTCAAATAACACATTTTGTATTTGAAGATCTTTTGTAACCGGCGCCAATAAAAAATTTTCTCCATGCGTTATATCAGCTCCAAGGTGGCCTGTAAAAACTACAATTATCAAACCCGTTAAGGAAGTGACCGCCATTACAACTTTCATCCTCCGTATATGTGTCCTGAATGCATACCACGCAAATGATAAAAATGAAATAAATACTCCGCCCCATTTATGCAATGCCACTACATCCGTGGTGTACCCCTCCTCCTTAGAAAGAAACAATCCCATTAATGCGCTACCTACTGCCGTAAGCGAGGCACACAACAACAGCCAGTCACCGACGGCAGATTGTTCCGGAGTGATCCATTTTTTTTTGAATGAAATTAATTCCCAAAAAATGCATAGCACCATCAGCACTATCGGGAAATGCAGCAGGAGCGGATGCATACGCCCAACTGTTTGCACCAGTGGCGGCAATGTTAAACCACCTTCAAAAATTAATAGGAATACGAGCAGGCAATTCAATGCAAAACTAGTATTGTACAAAATCATTTTCAATCGCTGCATATTGTAGTAACTTTTACAGTACGGGTGATAATTTATAAGGATATACTTTCCCTGAATTCCATTGAGCGATATATAAATTTTCTTCATCATCCACGCATACATCGTGTGGATATTGAAAATATTTGACTGTCTGATACATCTCATCCAGTTTGTTATCTACATAGGTTGGTTCAGACCCTCCAAGGTTGGACACTACTTTAAAATTTTTATCGAGGATTGTTACAAAGCCTGATTGCTTCCATTGGTTTGAATTGGATTGTAACACTGCAGCATATAAATAGTCTCCCTTTATTACCGGGCGGCAAACCCAGGCACCTGGCAAAGGAATGGTGTCAATATATTCTCCATTAAAAGTAAATCGCTTAAATGCATTTTGCTGACGGGAGGTTATCACCATGCAGGGCCGATCCGGGTTTCGTTGGTCAACACAAATGCCGTGTGCATTTAACAGGTGCTTCGGTTCATTACCTTTTCCTCCAAAATGATTGATGTATTTCCCTGCAGCATCATAACGAATAATAAAATCTTTACCATACCCATCTGCCACATAAATATCACCATTTGGCGCAATGGCTGTTTCAGTTGGAACATATTCCTCCGCTTTTGAGTATTGCCCGGTTTCTTTTGGATAATCCAATACCAGCAGTACTCTCCCGTCCATCGTTGTTTTTATTACCTGGTGGCGCTTGTTATCACATATAAATAAAACGTCTGTTCCATTTTCATTGAAGAGTGTCAAACCATGTGCACCGGGATAATCACTTCCCCAGGTAGTTAGTAATTTGCCGCTTTTATCATACATCAGCACATTGTTTTTAATTTCGTTGGTCAATAAAATAATCCGACCCTTACTGTCCTGTACCATCTCATGACAATCATTAACAGGATTGCGGGCAACATCTGCCTTGCTCCAATTGGTATTGAGGCGATAACGTTTTTTGCCGTGACCAAGCAAGGGATCTTCTTTAAAAATAAAGCCAGGCTGGTATATTAATCCGGCTGCTCCAATGGAAGTGTTTTTTATAAACTTGCGGCGATGCATTCTTTACTAAGATTTAAGGATTATTAGATTATAGGATTTTATTTGGCTTATGTACTATTCGGATTTTGAAAATCTTAAATTCATAACAATGTCTTGACCAGGATTTAAGGATTATTAGATTGTAGGATTTTATTGCCTTTTAATATCTAATGTTAGTTAAGCATGATCCGATAGCTATCGGATTGTCAGTAGTGAATAGGCAAAATATGAAAAGTCTGCATTCATTTATATCTATGCATCATTCACCATTCACCATTCACGAATCAATAGGTTACATTAGACTTAACAGAGCACTAGTTTGTTTCGAAAATTGTATTCGAGATAATCATGTTTAAAACCGATTGGATAGTTACACTGGATTTCTCTACTATCCTATATATCCCGAAATCCTTAAATCCTGTTGAAGACTATCATGTAATGATACCTTTTACTACTTCCCCTGCTACATCAGTTAGCCGGTAGCGCCTGCCTAAATGTTTATACGTGAGCTTCTCGTGATCAATACCCATCAAGTGCAATACCGTTGCGTGGAAATCATTTACGTGTACCGGGTTCTGAATGATGTTATAACCAAAGTCATCTGTTTCGCCATATACGCCGGGCTTTATACCGCCGCCTGCCATCCAGATGGTGAAGCACCTGGGGTGATGATCCCGTCCATAATTGTCTTTCGTAAGCTTTCCCTGGCAATAGTTGGTCCTTCCAAATTCTCCGCCCCAGATTACCAGGGTTTCATCCAGCATACCCCGTTGCTTCAAGTCGGTGATCAATGCTGCCGACGCCTGGTCGGTGTCCAACGCCTGTCCTTTTATCTGGGAGGGCAAACTATCATGGGAATCCCAGCCCTGGTGGTACAACTGCACAAACCGAACTCCATTCTCCGATAATTTTCTTGCAAGAAGGCAGTTGGCCGCATAAGTTCCTGGTACCAGGCAATCAGGCCCATATAGTTTTACAATGTCTTCCGGTTCCTTACTGAGGTCAGTTATTTCCGGAACGGCGGTTTGCATGCGATAAGCCATTTCGTATTGTTGCACTTTGGCATTAATTTCCGCATCACCGGTTGCTGCATAAGTTTCTGCATTTAATTCGGCCAACTTATCCAGCATTTTACGGCGATCAGTTTTGTTGATGCTTTCCGGATTGTTAAGATATAATACCGGGTTATCACCGCTGCTGAACTGTACACCCTGGTGAACGGAATCCAAAAAACCATTGGTCCATAATTTCGAGTACACTCCTTGTCCATTGCCTTTTCCTTTTGACAATAAAACACAGAAGGCCGGCAGGTTTTTATTTTCGCTACCCAGGCCGTAACTCAGCCATGAACCCATACTGGGTCTATTACCAACCTGTGCACCCGTTTGAAAAAAAGTTAGCGCCGGGTCGTGGTTGATGGCTTCGGTAAACATACTTTTTACAAAACACAAATCATCCGCTACTTTGGCGGTATGCGGCAACAGTTCGCTAATCCATGCCTTTGCATGGCCATATTGGTCAAACTTAAAATTGGTTCCAGCCAACGGAAATTTTTTCTGATCAGCGGTCATACCAGTAAGGCGTTGCCCCATACGGATGGATTCGGGAAGGTCCTGGCCAAACATTTCTATCAGCTTCGGTTTATAATCAAAGAGGTCCAGTTGAGAAGGTGCCCCGTTTTGAAAAAGATAGATGATCCTTTTAGCTTTGGGTGCAAACTGCGGCAGCCCGCTTAATAATACTTCTTCATCACTTTTATTGCCAAAAAGATCCGGTATCAACAAGGATCCCAATGCCACACTTCCAATCCCCAAACTTAGTTTTGAAAGGAAACGCCTGCGGTTTAAATGAAGGCCGTGTTTCAAAATTTCTTTTTGCATATTCAGGTTTTTGTAATGGCTTCTTCCATGTTATAGATCATATTGATCACTTTCATTAATGCAGCAGTTGCATTTATTTCTACACTTTTATCAAAAGGAAATTCCCCTGCCGCTAATGTAGCTTTGGCATCCAGGTGCTTTTGCTGAAACTCCTTTAACTGGTCATCATAGTAGGTTTTCAAAATTGAGTTTTCCTTACTGCCTGCAACCCTGCTAATGATGCGGTGAAATGCTTTCTTTATTTTCTCCTCCGCAGAAATATTTTCCTTCATCAATGTTTGCGCCAGCACCCTGGAGGCTTCCAGCACGGTCGGGTCATTCATCATCATCAAAGCCTGCAATGGTGTATTTGTCTGGGATCGTTTTACTTCACACTGATCACGGTTGCTTGCATCAAACACGATCATACCCGGCGGAGGCACAGTTAATTTTATAAAAGTGTACATCCCTCTGCGATACAATGCTTCGCCTTTATCCTGTTTGTAGGTTGCCAGCTCTCCCCTGCCAGAACTTGCCATTTCCCAAAGACCTTTTGGCTGGTATGGTTTTACACTTGGCCCCCCAATGGTATTTACCAATAACCCACTACTAAACAAAATAATATCCCTTACAAATTCAGCTTTCACTTTTATACGGGGAGCATGGGTGAGGTAAATATTTTCGGGATCTTTTTTGTGATTTTCTTCTTTTATTTTGGCAGACTGGCGATAAGTGGCAGACATAACCACCTGTTTCATCAGCCGTTTGATATCCCATCCATGTTCCATAAAATCTACTGCCAGCCAATCGAGCAACTCGGGATGAGAGGGCAATTCTCCCTGCATACCAAAATCGCCGGAAGTTTTAACAAGGCCCCTTCCAAATATTTCCTGCCAGATGTGATTTACAAATACCCTTGCCGTAAGCGGGTTGTTTTTGTTGGCGGTCCAGGAAGCCAGCCCAAGTCTGTTGCGGGCATTGTGCGTGGTGTCGAATGGCATGACCGATTTTAACGCAGCAGGATACACCTGCGTGGTTGGATTGTTGTAAACTCCACGATTAAGAATATACGATTTTCGCATCGTGTCGTTTTCTCCCATCACGGAAATCATTAAATTACCCGTATCTTTTTTATTAATAAAAGACAACATGCTTTTTGCCTCTGCATCACTGATGGTTAGTATTGGGTTTTTTGCAGGCTTGGACTGAGACACATCCCCTTCATACCCTACTTCTTTTGTATTATTAAAAAATGCGAATAGCTGGTAATAATCTTTTTGAGAGATAGGATCGTATTTGTGATCATGGCATTGGGCGCATTCCACTGTTAACCCCAAAATTCCTTTACCAAAGGTTTTGGTTTTATCAATAATATATTCAATCCTGTATTCCTCAGGAATGACGCCTCCTTCCTCGGTGTATTTATGATTGCGAAAAAAAGCGGTGGCCAATATTTGCTCCTTGGTGGAATTAGGCAATAAATCTCCTGCAACCTGCCAGGTTAAGAACTGGTTATAGGGGAGGTTTTTATTGAAAGCATAAATCACCCAATCACGCCATGCCCATTGCGTCCGCACGTTATCATCCTGGTACCCGTAGCTGTCAGAATAGCGGGCGATGTCCAGCCAGTGCAATGCCATCTTTTCTCCATATGCAGGTGAATTCAGCAACCCGTCAACAGCGGCTTCATAAGCGTTTACATTTTTATTGGCTATCATTCCGTCCATCAATTTTTCGGATGGCGGCAACCCGGTAAGATCGAGTGATGCCCGTTTTAATAACCGTTCCTTATCCGCTTCTTCATTTTGCACCAGACCAGCCTGTTCCTGTTTGGCCATTATAAAATAATCGATCTCGTTTTTTGCCAGTGCTTTGTTTTTTATTGAAGGCAGTGGTGCTTTTACAGGTTTTACAAATGCCCAGTGTGGCTCATATTTTGCCCCCTGGCTGATCCATTTTTTAAATATCCCGATTTCTTGAGCCGATAATAAACCCAGGTGAGAATCCGGGGTTGGCATCTGGTAAGCGCTATCGGTAGACGTAATGCGCTTATACAATTCTGACTCTTCTGGTTTAAAGGGTACCAATGCGAAAGCGCCCCTGGTTTCTTTTAAAGGGGCAAATGCAGAATCAGGAATGTCAAGCCTTAGGCCAGCTTCTCTTTTGTTAACATCGGGTCCATGGCATTTAAAACATTTATCGGAAAGAATTGGTCTTACGTGAAAGTTGTAGCTTACTTTATCTGGCAGTGAACCTGCTGCATTACCAGATGAATTGATGCAGCCGAGCCAGGCTAAAGTGATTACTACTAATAACGTAAGTACTATGATAAATTTTGATTTCATATAGAAAGAATAATGAATAATGAGTGATGAAGTAATAAATGATGAGTGATTAATGATGAATGATGAGTTATGAGTGATTACTGCCATTGCATTCACGTTACTCATGCCCTGCTAATTCTTACATTTTTACCAACTTAATCTTTAGAATTTAATGCTTTACTTTTTGTTAGTCTATTACCCTCACTTTTCCTCAACTTTTAATACTGATACCAAATAATTTTATACTTACCTGAAATTAAAACGTCTGGATTTCGGTTCTCCCTTTTCGGCGGAGCTATAGGGGGCTTTTCTTACTCATCGAAAAAGGTGTATCCTCTTCCCTTGTACCACGCTTTTTATTTGGAACCTGCCCCATACCAAATGTAAGCAATCCTCCTCTCAGTAAATCGAAATGACTGATCCAATTTTTTTCACTGCTTTTTTCATTGAATTGAACGCTTTGTACATACCTGTTTTTTTCATCATTCAGCGGAGCGTTTATTACCAGTTGTTTTCCGTTTTGTAACCGGATAGATATTTTTTTGAATAATGGCGCACCTAAAACATATTGGTCGGTTGCCGGACAAACAGGGTAAAACCCCATTGCAGAAAAAACATACCATGCAGATGTTTGTCCGTTATCTTCATCTCCACAATAACCATCCGGGGTGGGTTGATACAAACGGTTCATCGCTTCCCTGATCCAATATTGTGTTTTCCATGGCTGGCCGGCATAATTATATAGATAAATAAAATGCTGAATGGGTTGATTGCCGTGTGCATATTGTCCCATATTCATGATCTGCATTTCCCTTATTTCATGTATGGTACTTCCATAATAGCTACCGTCAAAAACAGGTGGCATGGTAAAAACAGAATCAAGCATCTGAACAAACCGGGTATCTCCTCCCATAAGTTTTTTTAGCCCCGCAATATCATGAAAAACACTCCAGCTATAATGCCAGCTATTTCCTTCTGTAAAAGCATCTCCCCATTTAAAAGGGTTAAACGGTTTTTGAAATTTGCCATTCTTGTTTTTCCCCCGCATCAAATTTGTTTCGGTATCGAAAAGATAGTTGAAATTCTGGCTTCTTTTTGCAAATAGATCAATCTCTTTTTGAGGACGGCCAAGTGCTTTAGCCAACTGATAAATGGTAAAATCATCATACGCATATTCGAGCGTACGGGCGGCATTTTCATTGATGTTTACATCATAAGGCACGTAGCCTAACGCATTGTAATATTTTACACCGGTTCGGCCGGTACCCAGCGGACCTTCCAGGCTGGAACCATTTAACAACGCTTCATACAAGGTATTGATATCATATCCACGAAGCCCTTTAATATAGGCGTCTGCCACTACCGATGCGGAATTATTGCCCACCATTACATTGCGGTATCCGGGGCTGCTCCATTCCGGAAGAAAGCCACCTTCCTTGTAGCAATTGATCAGACCTTCCTGCATTTCTTTGTTAATGGATGGAAATACCAGGTTTAAAAAAGGATATAATGCACGAAACGTGTCCCAAAAACCGGTACCCGCAAAAAGATATCCCGGCATCGTTTTGCCATTGTAGGGACTGTAATGAATTATCTTTCCGGCTGCATCAATTTCATATTGCTTTTGAGGAAATTGCATGGTGCGATAAAGACAGGAATAAAATGTACGGGTTTGATCCACTGTACCTCCTTCAACCAATAAACTGCTCATTTGTTTGTTCCATGCCGCTTTTGCTTTTTGTTTGGTAGCATCAAATGAATCACTTGCCAACTCTTTTGTAAGATTTATCTCGGCCTGTTCAAAACTGATAAAGGACGAAGCCACTTTCACATTTACTTTTTCACCCTTGTTAGTTTTAAATCCGATAACAGCGCCGGCATGATTGGCCATTAATTCCAGCGAATCATTTGTCAGCATATCACCGTGCCAGGCTTTGGCGATGGCAAAATCCTTGTCGAAAAGGAGAACAAAATAATTTTTAAAGTTGACCGTTACGCCCCCGCTGTTTCTAGTAGTATATCCAATGATTTTTTTTTCGGCTGGAATTATTTTGATATAAGATCCTTTATCAAAAGCATCCACCACTATAAATGCACTATCCGTTTTGGGATAAGTAAACCTGAATTGGGCTGCTCTTTCTGTGGGAGTGATTTCTGTAGTAACATCCGCATCTGCTAAATAAACGCTGTAATAATAAGGCTTTGCAATTTCCGTTTTGTGTGAGAACCAGCTTGCCCGTGCATCCTGCGTAAATTTTAAATGACCCGTAACCGGCATGATTGAAAACTGGCCGTAATCATTCATCCAGGGCGAAGGCTGGTGCGTTTGTTTGAAGCCCCGGATTTTGTCGGCTGCATATTGGTATTGCCAGCCATCCCCCATGGCACCGGTTTGCGGCACCCAATAATTCATCCCCCATGGAACAGAGATAGCCGGATAAGTATTTCCGTTTGATAAACTGGGCTTAGAGTCAGTGCCCATTAACGGATTTACCCATTCTACCGGATCGGTAATTTTTGTTACCAGTTGGGCTGATGAAATATCAAAAGCCATTAACCAGCAGGTTATAATGCTGATAATTTGTATGTAGACTTTTATTTTATTTGTTGCAATCATTATTTAAAATTGGTTTAATATTTTTTTGTTCCGATGGGCTTTACCCATTGTAATTGTATTTATTTATTACATTTTATGATGGGCTTCACCCATCGCTTTGATATGCCGCCCTTACAGGGCTTAGTTGTTAGGTTCTCCGTCCAAAAAAGTCTGGCGGCCAGGAAATCCCCTTGAAATACTTTAGCTTTTTGAGAACACTAATTTAAACCTCTCTGGCCAAAGTATAATATTAACAGCTTGTCCAATGTTAGCGCTGATTTATTGAAAAGGATGATATTTAAAATATTGGCTAACCCGGAATTTAATAAAATAACTATACCAGCAAATCTGCTTTCGACTGGTAAACCTCCCACAACAACTCCCCGAAAATAGTATTGGCCCATGCAAACCATTTGCGGGTGAAATTGGCAGCATCATCCTTATGAAAAGATTCGTGAATAAAACCGGTACCGCCGTGGGTTTTGCGGAGCATTGCTATACAAGCTTTTATTTCATTATCATCTTTGCTGGTCAATCCCCGCATTACGATACTCAATGGCCAAATCATATCCATGCCGGCATGAGGTCCACCAATACCTTCTGCCACCTTGCCTTTAAAGAAAAACGGATTGTTGGCAGATAATAACATCTTACGGGTATTGATATAAACCGGGTCGGTATTTTTTACTGCATTTAAATATGGCAATGACAGCAGGCTGGGCACATTAGCATCATCCATTAAATGATAGCTGCCAAAACCATTTACCTCGTATGCATACACTTTCCCGTATTGGGGATGATTGATGACAGCGTGATGCTGAAGTGCTTTTTCTACTTCATCGGCCAAAGCCTGTAATTCATTTGCCAGCGTAGCATCTTTTGAAATCTGCTTTACCATAATAGCAGCCTGTTGCAAACTAACCACCGCAAAAAAGTTGGATGGTACCAGGAATGGAAAGACCGTTGCATCGTCACTAGGCCTGAACATCGAGCAGATTAACCCGACCGGCTTTACGGGGTAACCATATCCTGCTAACGGCACTCCATCGGTTGCCCATGCAGTGGTGCGTTGAAAAGAATAAGGTCCTTTACCCGTTCTACGTTGTTGCTCTTTAAATGTTTGAAGGGTTGCCTGTATCGCATTTTTCCATTGATTATCAAATGGCGTTGTATCACCCGTTAATTTCCAGTAATTATAAGCCAGGCGAATAGGATAACATAATGAATCTATCTCCCATTTACGTTCATGTATGCCTGGTTGCATTTTGGTGAGATCGCTTTTCCATTCACTCACCTGGTTTTCATCTTTATAAAACGCATTGGCATAAGGATCTTTTAAAATACATTTTACCTGCCGGTTTATAACACCTGCAATTAGTTGCTGTAAATCCTTGTCTTTTTTTATAAGCAACAAATAGGGCCAAACCTGCGCCGTGCTATCCCTTAACCACATTGCATCAATATCGCCGGTAATTACATAAGTATCCGGTTTGCCATTGATCATTTCAAAATCAACCGTAGTATCCAGAGTATTGGGAAAGCAGTTTTCAAATAACCATCCCAGTTCCTTGTTTTTTACTTTTGCCTGGAAGGCTGTGATGGCATCTTCCACTGCTTTACTGTGAAACTTTCTTTTATCCAATGGAACCCGCACAACCGGGAATGGAGCATCGCTTTGTGCAAAAGAAAGATCTTTTAAAAGCAATCCTGCGCTTAGCAACCCGGCGTTTTTTATAAATTCATTACGTTTCATGCAGCAATTTGTTTTATTGATTTGAAGATGTGGGCCAGGTGGATGGTTCCATTATCGAGGGTTAGTTTATAATCGTCAAATGAATGGGTTGCTCCCCGTTGTTTGCATTTTATATCCGAAAGCTATCAGTTGTCCATAGGGTTGCCATCCTTTTTGTAAGTAGCAACTATTTCTTGCAGATATTTCCTTTAAGGTTGGCAACCCATAGCCCACTACCTTGCGAAAATTATAAATATTCCTGCTCTTTTTGAAAGACCTCACAGGTTTTAAAAACTGTGAGGTCTGGCCAGCTATTGCATATTCAATTGGATGATCGTATCCGTATCATCCAGCTTTACGCCATCCAGGTATATAAATGTTCCTTCCGGCATTTGCTTAAATTTCATATATTTTTTATCTTCCCTTAAAATTGCAGAAACAATTTTACCCTTAAATTCCGGCATAAAAATATAGGATGGCTGTGTTGGTTCTCTTAAAATATGAACATACATGGTTTTACCTTTTACCGATACCACACCCCAGTTTTGCAGGGGATAAACATTTCCCCGGGTATTATAAATTGTTTCACCATTTAATTGTAACCACTCTCCCATTTTCTTTAATGTGTCTGTAAATTCGGATTGTATTTTTCCGTTGGGCATGGGGCCTACGTTCAATAAAAAATTAACATCGAGGCCAGCGCCTTTTACGAGGTAATGAATCAACTGTTTGGTGGATTTGTAACTGCGATCGGTCATATTAAATCCCCATGAATTATTCATCGTTTCGCAGGTTTCAACCGGCAATTGTTCCGAAGCTTCCTGGAAACTGAGTCCCGATTTATTTTCACCCGGAAGATCTTTTTCAAACATCTGAAAATCTTCACCGGCAAATGGTGTCATGTGGTGGTTATTGCCGATCAATGCCTGTGGCTGCAGGCGATGGATGAGGCTGTATATTTCATCATATTTCCAATCAATCCTGGAGGTGCGGTCTGCGGCGCCTTCCGGTTGCGTCTGGTCCCAATGACCATCAAACCAAATACCGGCGATGGTGCCATAGTTGGTTAATAATTCAGTTAACTGGTTCTTCATAAACTGAAGGTAACTGGCATAATTTCCATGGCCGACTCTTCCCGTGCCCTGTCCCGTTTTACCGGTTTCATGCGGGTAGTCTTCCCGGCTCCAATCGAGTAGAGAATAATATAAGAATAATTGAATGCCCTGTTTGTGACATTCATCCGCCATCATTTTAACGATGTCTTTTTTATAGGGTGAATGCATGATATTGAAGTCTGAATACTTTGTATCCCACATGCTGAATCCATCATGATGACGGGTAATCAGCGTAATGTATTTCATGCCGGCGTTTTTAGCCATGCTCACCCATTGTTCCGCATTAAATTCAATGGGATTAAAAAAGTTCATCAGGCGACGATAATTTTTAACTTTGATGTTTTTATTGTTCATTACCCATTCGCCATCTCCGGGTATGCTAAATGGCCCCCAGTGTATAAATAGTCCAAACTTATCATCCCTGAAATCCTGTCTGGCTTTTAAATTTTCGGGTGTTGGTGTGTAGGTTTGCGCTACCATCGCGGTGCAGAAAAAGAGACTGGCAAAAAATGGAAAGAATCGTTTCATTAATGGTGATTTTGTGTGATGTGCTGAATTTGGATAAATATATTTTGCAGCATGAGCAGATATGTAATGTGGATTTCTATAAGCTGACTAAATTACTACAATTTAGTCCATCATCTGGTCATTATTTTAAATGATATGGCAATTATTTACAATCGTTTTTTTTTATTTACTGACATTTGTTTTTCATGGCAGCAACCCTGTCTGCTTGACGTAGTCAGGCAGGGCTGTATTATGATAATCCCGATTTACGGGACTCCCTTTCACTGAATACCTTTGGGTAACTTTTTAAGAGATACATTTTCCTTTGGCAATCGATAACACTTTCAGCGCATCCAACCTTTTCCAGTCTTTCCAGTTGAATCCCCACGGCAGCAGACTATTGGCGGCAAAACGAAATGCAAGGCTGTCTGCGTACAGCGCTTCCCTTCCATAATGATGAACTCCATTTGCATACAACCCTGTTTTGAAAACAAATGTTTTTTGGGCACGGGCAAACTGGAAGAATGCCATCTGGCAAATCAACAAAACCCGTTTATCAATGGTGTATTTTCTCTTTTGATTAATTACGTTTTAGATTACAATGCAAAATCAGTCTCATCAATTTTTTCGGGTTACCGGAAACACAAAACCGCAATTAAAAAAGCAGGCCAGCCATTTGTGGCTGGCCTTCTTTCGAAACATGTTTAAAAATAACGGCTACATTCTAAAGCCATTTGCATTGGTTACTTTTTAGCCCACCATATTGGAGTAAGCACTTCATCAGGTCCACCCAAAAAACCAACTGCCTGATCATAGCCTTTTTGGTTACTAATTTTTAAACCGGAAGGATAACGCAAACGTTGTGGGAAAAACTTCACATTATTGGTCATCAAATTCCCTGAATTTAAAGCAGGCAGGTTTGGCAATGGGTTTTCAATTGCAGGGTTTTCAAAGAAAGGCAAACCCAATCTTCTGTGATCATTCCATGTTTCCAAAGCCAGCCATGGTGTTTGTGCAATGAATTTCTGAGTAATGATTTTTGTTAAAAGATCATTTTTTACAGCACCTGCCTTGTACAAATCATTTTTTGGATAAAGAATAGTTGCAACGCCGGGAGTACCGGTGTAACCATCTGCATAATTCATTGTATAACTTGAAGTAGGCTCTGTTGTATGGCCCCAACTTACAGAAGTACCAGCCATATTGTAGTCCTGCGAATTTAGGTAAGCTGACTCATTTGCTGATGCCCCCCAGAAAGCTAAATTTGATTTAATACCTGCTTCATAGGCCGCTTGTCCCGACATTGGAACAGACCAACCCCTTACTGCGGCTTCAGCCAATAAAAAATAGGTTTCCCATGGAGCGAAGAATATGCGTTTGTTTGCACTACCTCTAAATTGCTGAGATAAACGAGGTATAGCCCCAACAAAAGAACGTACCTGGTTTAAACTAGATTTGGGACCCCAGTCGCCGGCGGCAAAAGCATTCCATGTATATTTTGCATTAATTGTTTTTACCACAGCACCAGATGCATCTACCAGATTACGGGTGGTAGTCTCAGCGTCGTTATCCCACGAAGGATAGGTGCAGAAATTAGCATTGGCAAAATCGCCGGGAATGATAAATGCTTTATAAGCACGAGGATCAATTTTATTGGGCAATCCGTCCATCCAGTAGACCGATGCAGGAGCATTTGTTTTATCGGTGAAATGATTTTGAAATTTTAAACCTATCCAGTCCGCTGGCTTAATTGATGAATGAAAGGTTGCCGGCAACTGATCTGCAGATTTGATTCCACCTAAACCATTATAAATGTTTTTTAAAGTAACAGACATCATCTGGGCGTTCCACTCTCTGCTCATTACCCCGGTAAGTGCATCCCAACCTCCTCTTTCTGCAACCTGAAATATCTGATCGGTAGTCAATAACAAATCTCCGGCAGCAGCCGCTTCAAATTCAGTTTTTGCTTTAGCAGCATCCACTTCAGATAACCTCATAGCAAGGCGAAGGCGCATAGAATTTGCATAACGCTTCCACTTGGCATAGTCATAGCTGTAAGCAGGATCCATTTTTTTTACATTATCAGGGTTAACAACAGCCACATCAATTTTGCTGCTGGCATCCTTCAATTCTTCCAGCATAAAGTAATATACATCCTTTACACTGGCAAAATCAGGATTTACTCCCTGAAAACCATTGATAGGAATTGGCCCGAAATTGTCGGTTAATTCACTCATCAAATAAGCACGCCACACCCTTGCCACCTGTAGCAAATTATTGGTGTATGACTTTGATGATCCTTCTGCAATTTTTTCGTTCGCTACCTGGATGGCTGTGTTGGCTGTATTGAGCCAGCCGGACAAGTAGCTACCTCCATAGTAATCACTCGACCATCCATCATTATAGGAACCGCCGGATATTCCGGTAGAAAGCTGTTGATGACCTGCTGTTTTCCAATATAACACAAAAGTTCTTTCAGCAATATGAGGATCCATCTGGGCACCTATGATTGAGCTATTAATAAAATATTCTACCTGCACCTGGGATGCACTGGCCGCAAGTGGGTTTTGATTGATCTCCTCAAATTTCTTACAGGATGCAAACAGCAAACCTGCTGTAAATAACATACTTGTTTTGATAAGTAATTTTTTCATTTTTAAAATATTTTATTAGGTTAAAAACTTAATGATAAATTTACCAGGTATGTACGGGTGGTGGGTAAACCAGCGTTTTCAAAACCTGTCGCATTGCTGTTAGTTGCATATACTGATTCCGGATCGATACCATTCATGTGGCTTTTAATCAGCCATACATTGTTACAGGAAACCCCCACTTTGGCTCTTTGGATGGGAGTTTTGGATAAAAAACGGAGGGGTAAATCATAATTTAGCTGAACATTTCTCAATCTTATATTGGATGCATCATAAAGATTTGCTTCTGTAACACCCAGGTTATTTGCAGTTGCAACAGCCAGCCAATAACGCTGAGGACTAACAGCAATTGCGTTTTTAGCAAAACCTCCACTTCCATTAGAAACTACACCTTCTGCCACCAACTGCTCTCTTTGTCCATTGGCCGCTGTAATCGCAGCAGTACCGTTGGCTTGCATGGCAACATGTGTTGCAGAAAAAATTTGTCCGCCAAAACGTGCGTCAAAAAGAAAGGATAATCCAACTCCTTTATATTCGAAAGTGTTGGTAACTCCCAAAAGACCGGTAGCCTGCTGGTTTCCCAATTTAACAATTTCAGGATTTCGTGTGGGAACCCCATCTGCATTTAAAATAATCTGACCAAAATAGGGACTGGCAGCATCCTTTACCCTGTTAAACTTTGTACCATAAATTTCACCATATTTTTCTCCTACCACTGCCAAAATTGATACATCATCAAATCCACCTAAACCATACCTGGTTACACCTTCGGAAAGTGCTTCTACCGTATTGTTATTAGTAGAGTAATTGACTCCGATATTCCAGTTTAAAGATTTATCACTGCTTAAAACTTTACCATCTATCGTTAATTCTACTCCGGTATTCTGAATATCACCCGCATTTATTTTTTTAGCTGAATAACCGCTTTGTGGATCCATTGGCAAATCTATCAATTGCCTTGTTGCATTTGATTTATACCAGGATAAATCAAATCCAATTCGATTTTTTAAAAACCGCATTTCTGTTCCTATTTCCAATGACTTAATTAACTCGCTTCTAACATTGGGATCCAACAATACTGGGTTTCTGCTTGCAGTAGTATTTCCATTGGGATCTTTGCCAATACCATACGTATTATAAAGCTGATATGCCGGCAAATCGTTTCCAACCTGCGCATAAGAAGCCCTTAATTTACCATGGCTCAACCATGCTGGTAAAGGATTATCCATGTTGCGAAACATGTCGGTATACACATAAGAGAAGCTAAGTGACGGATAAAAGAATGAATTGTTTGTTTTGCTTAAAGTAGAGGACCAATCATTTCTAAAAGTGGCATCTAAAAATAAATAGCCATCATAGTTCACCTGAACACTTCCATACAAGGAATTTATTTTCCGTTGGTTAAAGCCCTCACTTACTCCGGGATTATTTACGCCATTATTGATAGAGAAAAGGTTAGGTACAACCAACACTCCGGTACTTGCACTTAACGAAGTAAATTTTTGAGCCATCAGGTTTCCACCCATTGTAACTACTCCACCAAACTTACCTAGCACATTATCTTTCCTGGCAGTTAATAAAGCACTGTAATTGGTTTCAGAAAAAGTTTGTTTACCAAGTCCATATCTGCCGGTAGGCGTTAATGGACTACCACTGTATGTTTTTGATTCCGTATTGGTGGTGTACATGTCTGACCCAGCCTTTATTTCAGCATTCAACCAGCTTGAGAAATTATATCTTAAAGAAGCATTCATGATAAAACGATCCCTCGTATCCATATTTAGATTGTACTTGTTGCCCCAATATGGATTCACCTGGCTACCTGCACCCGGATACCAGATCATATTACCATCTGGGGTAGATGCTTTACTAAATTGCCGGATGTTTAATGATCTTGGAAGCATGTACAAAACATAGGCACTGCTGTTGTCCCTGCCGCCAATTGGCCTGTTATTGGCAATTGTATTGCTATATTGAACTTTTGTATCAGTCGTCCAACGGTCATTATTACCAAATTTTGTTACTGCCCTTGCTGTTAAATTGGTACGTGTCAATTTTATTCCCGGCACTAAACCTTTATCTTCCAGGCGATTGAAAGATGTGTAAACGGAAGTTTGTTTGTATTGTTGTTGAAATGAAATGCTGTGGTTTTGTGTTACGCCCTGTTCCATAAAATTCGGTACGTTGTCGTAAATTGCCAATGGAACATTGGTGTTATCCCAATTCACCACCGGCTGACCAGTTGCTTTTGGACCCCAGCTTAAAGGACTCGAGTTATTATAAATCCCATCTGCACCTTGTCCGAAAGAATTTTGCATCTCGGGGTTAGTAAATATATTTTCCAACCCTAAAGAAGAGGAAACTGTGATGCCGAGGCCATTTTGCTTACGACCAGATTTGGTTGTGATCATTATAACGCCATTACCAGCTCTTGAACCATATAATGCAGCTGCCGATGGTCCTTTTAAAACCGTAAGCGTTTCAATATCGTCCGGGTTGATGTCGGCTATACCGTTTCCCATATCTAATGACCGATTCCAATAACCATTATCTGGCGCACCTGTAAAGTTATCAATCGGTACGCCATCTACCACTACCAGCGGCTGGTTGGTGCCAGTTAATGAATTGCTACCTCTTAATAAAATTTTAGAAGATCCAGCAGGACCATCACTTGAACGAACCACCTGCAGACCGGCAATTTTGCCAGACAAAGCATTGGCGAGGTTGGGTTCCTTTGCAGAAACGAGGGTTTCACCCTTTACTTCCTGCATAGCGTAACCGAGCGATTTTTTTTCCCTTTTGATACCCAAGGCTGTAACAACTACTTCGCTCATTTCGCCGGCAATAGGTACCAATACGGCATTTAGCGAGTTTGAACTCTGGACGGTAATTTCCCTGGTTGAAAAACTAACAGAACTAACTACCAGCACAGCATTCGTATTATCTACTGTTATTGAGTAGCGCCCGTCCTGGTCTGTTACTACAGATTTTGAAGTGCCCTTCACACTTACAGTGGCGGAGGGCACTGGTTTACCGGCATTGTCGTTGACAACACCCGAGATAGTACGTTTCACCTGAGCGAATAGTAACATATTACCCGCAAGCAGTGTGAATAGTACTAGCAGCAGTCGTTTTTTTTTCTTCATTACAGTTAATTTTAAGTTTAAAAAATGGAATCCTTTCTTTGATTATAAAAAAATAAAAAACAAAGCATGTTTAAATTTGAGACGCTCCTTTGCATTATGATGCCTTTGACAAACTGATACCTACCGGCCCCTTTGCATTTTCATCAACTGGTATCCGCTCATAATTTTCCATCACCAAAGCTGCAGCGCCAATTAGGGCAGCTTGTGTTCCCAATGTTGATACTTCTAAAATTGTACTTTGGTAAAGCCGTTGAATACAATGTTCGTTTAACGATTGTTGGATGGGTGCGCTCCAAATTTGTCCTGCCGAAGATCCTCTTCCACTTAAAATGATTTTTTTAGGATTTAGCAAGTGTATCAGCACTGCTACCCCTTTACCAATATTATAACCAGCTTTCGAAAAAAGTTCAATCGCAAACTGATCGCCTTCGTCTACTGCTTTTAAGATGGCATCCCAGCCCAATTCCGGATCATCTTCCGGTAAAGAACTTATTTTGGAAAGTCTCCCAGCTATTAATCCCTCCCGGGCCTCTTCCAGAATCAATAACATTGATGTTTCGGTTTCAAGACATCCTGCCTTTCCACACCAACACAATTTCTTATTTAAAAAAAGAGGGATATGGCTAAATTCTCCTGCAAATCCCTGGTGACCCCGGTAAAGTTCTCCATCAAGAATCAACCCAAGGCCAACTCCCCAACCGATATTAATGACCATCGTATTTTTTTCGCCACGTGCCGCACCAAACCTAAGCTCAGCCAGTGCTATCAAACTCGAGTCGTTGTCTATGAACGCAGGTAATCCAATTTTATCGGTAATGAATTTGGTAATGCTTTTGTTATTGGGCAGCTTTAAATGGGAATAATTAATGCCTTTTTTTACATCCACAAAACCCGGCATACCTATACCAATACCTACAATTTTTTCTTTATTAATACGGGAGGATTCAAGCAAATCGCTAATCTTTTCCACCAATACCTGTAAGGGCTGGTAATCAGCAGACAATGGCAATACTATTTTTTCGATGGGCGAAACAAAATTGTTTTGCATATCCATTATCACAACCTTGGTAACAAACTGATCCATTGCTACCGATACCAGGTACATTACATTCTTTTGAAAAGCGTAGGTTAATGGTCGTCTGCCCCCTTTTGAAGGAGCATACCCGCTTTCAATTACCAAATTATCCGCTACCAGTTCTTCAATTAATTTCGCCGTAATGGGAAAACTTTTTTCGATCCTGCTACATAGGTCCGCACAAGAAAGGCTATCCTCAAAATATAATTCTTTCAAAATTTTATTTTTCAACAGCAATCTCTTTTCAGTCATATTTCATTTTGGTATTAAAGCGTACCATTTTGCAGAATTTCAAAATAAAGATATATAAACTTATTAAAAAAATTAATAAGAAATTATTATTTTTTAAAATGTTTTCGCTAGTTATAGAAAACAGCAGATAAGATAATGGTAATCAGACCTCAATAATTGTAAAAATCTGGATGTTTATTTTTGTATTTGATGTAAAAATCGAGGATTTATCACCGGGGTGGTTATTTACTATAGCTAATGACCTATGTATTGATGGGGAAAAAGAATCAATGATATAAAGCATCATGCTTACTGATTTTACTTGATATTGCTTTTTTTAATTATTATGTTTACCAGCAACAATGCTTATTGGTAGTTTGATTTTTTGCTTGCTATTTGTTTGTGATTTTAAAATGATCCAACATTATAACCAACGGGTATGGATATTCCTTTGTCGGAACAGGGATAGCGCAGGATGCTATATCATGAGGCTATAAGTACAGGGGGTAGGCAATATGACCGCATTTCTGCCGATACATACTTTGTCAGGAAAAGGGAACATTATTTCATTGGCTTACGAAAAAAAAGGATTGTTTCAATAAACGCCATAATGTTTTTTTCCGGTATTGCCGGGGATAAAAAGTAACTGAATCAAAATGCAGACTCCCTCAGTAAAATTTTCCACAACCTATGAAAGGTTAATTTGAAACAATGCCTGTTCAGTGTTAATTGAATGCATTTTTTCATAATTTTCCATTACGAGTGCTGCAGCACCGATCAACTCAGCATGTATACCTAATGTTGATATTTCGATACCTGTACTATGATAAAGCCTCGGAATACAATGCTCATTTAAAGCATGTTGAATAGGGGCCTTCCATATTTCCCCGGCTGAAGATCCCCTGCCGCTCAATATAATAACCCGTGGGTTTAAGAGGTGTATCAATATTGCTACTCCTTTGCCGATATTGTACCCGGCTTTTGAAAATAGTTCTACCGCAAACTGGTCTCCCTCTTTTACCGCTTTAATGATGGCATCGCAGGCAAGTTCGGGATCCTCTAAAGGCAACGAACTCAATTTAGATGCCCTGCCGGTATTGATACCTTCTCTTGCTTTATCAATAATTAACAACAGGGAGGTCTCTGTTTCAAGGCAACCCGTTTTTCCACAGGCGCATAATTTCCCATTTAGAAACAAAGGGATGTGACTGAATTCACCGGCAAACCCATCATGTCCCCGAAACAGTTCTCCGTTTAAAATTAACCCCAGGCCAATTCCCCATCCTATGTTAACCACCATGGCATTCTTTTCGCCACGGGCGGCACCAAACCGAAGTTCAGCCAATGCAATCAAACTCGAATCGTTGTCTATAAATACCGGTATTCCAATTGTATCGGCAATGTATTTTGTTATGCTTTTGTTATTGGGCAATTGTAAAAATGAATAATTAATTCCCTTTTTTACATTCACAAACCCAGGCATGCCTATTCCTACTCCCACAAATTTTTTCTTTGGTATACCTGATGAATCGATTACACTGGCAATTCGTTCAATCAATACCTGTAGTGCTTGAGGATTATCAGGTAATGGCAAAACAATTTTTTCTATTGGTGACACAAAATTGTTTTCCATGTCCATGATCGCAATCTTGGTAACAAACTGATCCATTGCTACCGATACCAGGTACATCACATTTTTTTGAAGTGCATAGGTAAGCGGCCTCCTGCCACCTGTAGATGGAGCAAAACCGGATTCCATTACTATTTTTTCTGCTACCAGTTCTTCAATCAATTTTGCTGTTATGGGAAAACTTTTATCAATCCTTACAGAGAGGTCTGCACAAGAAAGACTATCCTGAAAATACAATTCCTTTAAGATTTTATTTCTGAATAACTTCTTTTTTTCCGTCATGTCTTATTAGGATTGAATGTTTTCTTGCTTGCTGATTTCGTTATAAATTTAATAAACTTATTAAAGAAGTAAAGAAGTATTTAGTTTTTAGCAATTATTCATCATTAGTGAGTGAAATTGAGAATTTAATTTCAATTCCGGGGAGTACTCTTATTCAGTATCATACCTTATTTTTTTTACCACATAAACTTTACACCTTCCCTTACTTTTATAACAGGGAAAGGAAAGTTCATTCAGTCGGCTAAATTTTTGGTTACTTAATTACCCGTTTTATACAGATGAATTTAATTTTTTGAGGAATAAATATCCCAACAAACATTGTATTCATCCAGTACAAGCCATTTAGTTTTTGGATGATCTTTTGATGTTATTATTAAAAATTGAACACTATTTAGGTATTGAAATGAAAAAAGCATCTACCATATTATTTGATTTCGTCAACGATTTCAATCTTACTATTTCGGAGGTTGGAGTTTGTTTTGACGCAATTGTTAATTTTAATCTGCCCATGCAAAACTTTAATTTGCGGAGTGAGGTTCACATGGCATCCATTTTTTCGAACAGGATCGACACAATCTATTTGTTGAATCCCGTGATAGAACAACATAAAATGCCTACCTTTTTCAATGATGTGAATCACCAGTTTTTATACCTGAACAAAACAGGACTTATCATTGCAGGTGACATGCCTCTGTTTGGTCCATACAGTATTTCCATGTTTCCAAAAAGTAACAATTGCACATCAAAAACACTTCGAGAATTAAGAAGCAAGAAGTATAATTAATACAGTAACAACACGCTGCAGAAAGTTGAGATGCGCTGTGCAGTAAGTTAATTAGTTCCGAATTTTAGATTTAATTCATCCAGTAAAACGCCTGCTGTAGAATCTCCCATAAGGCTGGCTTCCATTAATAATTTTGACCCCCTCGGTATATTATAATTAAAACCACAGTTTTGATAGCCCTTCTGATCCAACGCAAGGCTATCTCCGGCGAAGGCGTATAAAAAGCCAGTTGTTCTTTTTGCAGGCGCATATCCTTTAATGGCAGCTCTGTCAAGGTAGGCCAATGCCTCGTTACAATTACTTTTATCCTTGTCGTTTAGCAGGGTAATATTACCATATTCATACATTGCTTCTGGCAGATCCTGCTCTGCAAGTGTTTTATAGATCAGCCTTGCTTCTTCCACTCTTCCATTTAGTAAAAGATCCGCGGCTCTTTTCAACTGGAAATTTTGTTCTTCAGATGGCCCTGTACCGGCGGGAGCAGCCATTATTTTATCTGATACATTTTGCTGCCCTACATCTTTTTGGAAGAATAAGAAATTTAAAACAAATCCCAGTACCACCAATGATAATAAAATGATCGCAATATTTTTTATGCCCGCTTTTTTATTACTCAACCCTGCTGGAATACCTGCGCTGGATTTGCTATTCAATTCTTCCCGTTCAGCTAATATTTTTTCCAGTGATTCTTTTTCATTTTTCAACCCATCATTTTCCTGTTCCAATCTGGCGATTCGGTCTGCCCCCCACCCTAAATTACCTGCTGCTAAAATACTGTTCCGCACAATATGCTCGTGCAGTTCCATCCCATTTGAAAAACGATTTGCCGGTTTCTTTTCAAGACATTTGTAAATCATGCTGACCAGCCATTCGGGTACCTGCATTTCGAGTTCTTTTTTTTCTTTACTCCACCAGCCAGGAAGCTGTTGTTGCCTCAATGAAAGCAAATTGGGTGGCAATGCTTCCAAATGGGCGACCATCACAGTATTGCGTGCCGATTCTCCATTATCTTCTAACGAAAATGGAACGGTTCCAGACAGTAACTCAAATAAGATAACTCCAAAACTATATACTTCCGTTTCAAAAAACAATTGTCCTTCATGCTGCTCCGGAGCCATAAATTCTATGGCGCCCGCCTGCCGCAAACTGGTTCGTCTTTGTTCATCCGACATCACCGACAAACCAAAATCCAATAAAATATAATTGCCCGAATGGGTATTGAATTTTACATTGTTACTTTTAATGTCTCCATGTTTTACATTTGCTTTATGGCAATGTGCCAATGCATTGCTGAGTTGATGGGCAACTTTAAGTGTTTCGGGAATTGTAAAAATTGAATCATGTGGTTGCTTCAGCAATTCTGCCAGGTCGGGACCTTCAATGTATTCCATTTCTATATAAGGAAAATTGCCTGAATCTGTAATGCCCGAACTCAGTATGGTTACTACATTTGGGTTGGGATCTTCATTTACTTTTTTCAGCTTCTCCACTTCATTTTGAAAGGAAACAAAATTTTTATCATCCCCGCTTTCGCTGTAAATAGGCGTGGGCAAAATCTTAATAGCGGTAATGATCTCACCAATGCGCTTGCCTTTGTACACGGACCCCTGGCCACCTGACTTAAGCGCCCCCATGTTTTCCACTCCTTCCGTTATTGTAAATATCCTGGCCAAGCTGTTTGTAATTTATTCTGCTGAAAAAGTAAATTCAAGTACTACCGATTCTCCCAAAATCACCTGGTCCCCCTCTGCCAACCGGTGTCCAATCTGGGTGGTCATTAATTTTACGATGGCCCCATCCGCCTCCTTCACTTTCACTTTATTATTGGGTGGTATTCCTCCCTCATCTGCAAATAAAAAAAATGAACCAATTACAGGATCCCATTCAATATGGGCATGTTGCCTGCTAACGGCCCTGTTTTTTTCATTGCCATCCGAATCCGTAAATGCGATCGAATTTTTCCGAAAAAAACCATCGGCGGTTTGTACACTTCTGCCCCTGCCGATGTTAATTTTTCCTGGCGAGGAACTTAGCAGGTATTTTTCCTTGTCGGCCTCGCCATTTAAAACGTTGATATATGCAATTAGTCCCTTGTGTAAAACCGGGTTTCTGAAAGTGGATACCAGTAAAGCCACTTCCAGGTTCTTTGATTTAATAGCTTCGGTTGGAAAGGTTTTGTCAAACACGATTTCCATCACCCATTCTGCTGGTAAATTTATGGCATAGTCGTCAGCTATTTTCTGTACTTCCTCGTTTTTAAACTTATCGGGCAAATCGTAATTTACTGCCGCTTCATACAAGTACCTGTCTTCTTCATTGCAATGAATGAAAAGGTAAATTCCGGTAATATTCGCACCTTCGCCACCCTCTGTTTTTTGCAGTTGCTCCTTTACAAACTGAAGTAACGCATTCCTGATTTCCTTTACATCCTTCGGACGATTTTTAAACATATCAAACATGCTGATAAAAATTTTTTACTGTTAAAAAAAAATGGCAGATCGTCATTTTGTTCGGATTCTCTTTTCATTAGCAAGTCTGGAAATGGTTCAATCACCGGATGTATGAATCTCTTTCTGATTATAGCAAGTTAATGCAAGTTTGTCCTTTTTTAAATGTTCCGGGTTAAAACAAAATTACCTAATCAATAAATAATCCAACTCTACCCAAACGCCCTTTTTTCCACATGAATGTTGATATTACTTTTAAATCAGCTCAAAGGCGATAAAAAAGAACATCTTGTGAATTTATTTTTTACAGTTGAAGTGACAGGCGGACACAGGACAGGAGTACTGCGCCTGCCTGTTACTTCAATTTAGTGTTATTCGAATCAGCCGATAATTTAACCATTAATTTACGGGTGTTACCTCATTCACAACCGTTGTTTTATTTGCGGATGTTTTATTAACTACCGGCGGCTGAAAACCTTTTAAATAGCCGCGTTGCAATAGAATGGGAATCACATGCTTTCCTGCAAGCTTTACGGCTTCACTAGATCCCTTTGCATTTTCAATGCGTACGCACACTACAATATGCCCTTCACCGGTTGCTTTCGGTGCAAAGAAAACATACCATCCATCATTGATTGACTCACCCCTGAAAATGCGTTCAGGCGTGCCCGTTTTACCCGCCACCAGGATACCTAACCTGTTTATTTTTGGCGCACTTTGTTTTCGCATATAATCCTTAATGTAATCCGCATATTTTGGATCATTGGCGATATCTACTCCTTTCTTTATATTTTCCGGCACCCCGTTAATATCCATTACATAACGGCTTACAGGCATCCTTCCATTATTGGCAATGGAAGCAGCTAATCTTGCTACAGATGCCGGTGTGGCTACCAATTCGCCCTGGCCCCAGGCCATACCCGAAATACCTTTAGCCCTTGTTCTCCGGATATTATTCCGATCGTATCTTTTACTGCTGGCAAACTCTGTTTTGCGCCAAACCTCTTTCCACTTATTTTGTTGTTGCACATTGTTTTGCTCCGCTTCGAAATAGTATCCACCCAGGCCGTGCAGAAACATCCCGGTCTGCAGGTAAATAACTCCCATTTCTTCCTGTAGCTGTTCCTCATTGGCAAGGCGGATAAAAAAGGAGTTGTTTGATTTTACTATGGCCCGTTCCATTGAAACATTTCCAGCTTCATCTGGTTCATCGCTTTTTATCCTGATCAGGTCCTGTGGGTGTATAAGGATTGTTTTTTTTGCAGCCGCTTCCCCCAGTTTATTAAATGCTGCGAGGGCGGTTACCAATTTTGCCGTAGAACCGGGTTGCGTGGCATGGCTAAAACCTATATCCGTATTCACATTCACACCGGGTAGTTTATTCATTTCGTTTTCACTCAATGTAAGCAGGTCCCAATTATCAACCGACGGTAACGGATACGCCGCTGATGCCAATACATCACCGGTGTTATCTTCCATAATTACGACCGAGGTTCGTTTGTAATTGGCACTATCATCTGCCTGTATAGATTTTTGAATATTGGTTTGAAGGGCCGCATCAATCGTCATCTGTACATCCCTGTTTCTTTTTTTGAAGGCCTGCACTTCTTTGCTATTGATACCTGCCAGCAGTAAGGCAGACAAAGCGCTGTAATCCCGCTTGTTCACCGTCATTTCGCTGGTGGTTTGGGGCAGAAAACGATTCTCCCGGTAACGACTGGAACTTACCTGGAATTTTGCAGATGGGGTTGGAAAACCACGCAAGGCAGGTCCGTGAGCATATTCGGCAAAATAGCCATTGGAGCCGCCGTTAAATACACCGGTATTGGCATCCCCGGTCCAGAAAAACACTTGTTCCCCAAATGGATAATAGCGGTCTGCCCGTTTATAAGCAAATGCTTCGAGGCTTTCTTTAGACATCCCCAACATGAGCAGGGAGTCTTTTTGCTGCATCAATAAGTCGCGGTTACTGGTAGCCAGTACTTTACCTTTCCTGTCCAATAAATTACCTGCCTGTAACCGGTTCATCAGGATATTAATCCGGGGATTGTAACTGAACATTCTTTCGCCGGTTCTGTCTGCCACTAAAGCGGGTTCAACTACCCATTTTTTATTGTTGATAATATATTTGGAAACATTTACAGTAAGCAAGATAATTCCTGCACAGGCTGCCAACAATGCAGGCACCAGGTTTTTATCCTGCCTTGCAGTAATAAATTTCATTTGTGCCTGTGAACCCTCCAGGTTTGATGCAGACAGCAGGAAGCCGGCGGCCAGCATATTACAAAACAGGGATGAACCACCATAACTCACAAAAGGAAGGGCAACACCCGTAAGCGGCAATGCGCCAGTAGAACCTCCCGCAATTAACAGAAACTGGACAAAAGTGGCAATGCCGATTCCGGCGCATAAATAAAACAGGAAGGGCGCCCCGGTATGGCGACCGATAACAATTGACCGATGGAGATAAATCAAAAATAAAATGAAAATGCATACAATGCCTGCCCATCCAAACTCTTCACCAAAGGAAGGCAGTATCATATCGGTATGTGCTTCGGGTATAGATTTGGCAAAACCTTCGCCTACTCCCTGACCGGAAATTCCTCCACCGCTCATGGCCCATATTCCGTTGGCCACCTGGTCGCCACCAAACACTTCATTGTTCCAGGCATTTTCCCAAATGGCCTTGCGGTCGATCAATCGCCTGATAGGACCCGGGAACAAAGAAGCAAGCAATGGGATTTTATCGAGTAACATGAACCCACAAACGATTACCATTGCCATTACTGCGGATTCACTCAGGTTCTTCTTCCTAATGAACATATAAAGCAGCAGGATTCCAATAGTAATGGCTGTTCCAATCCATACATCTTTACTTATCCAGATGGACAAAATGTATAAAATTACCGCAAACGCCATTTCTTTGAAATCGCCTCTTGAAAAGGAAAAAAGCATAATAAAAGTAAAGCAGCAAACCATTGCAGGGCCCAGATCGCCCAATATTAAAAAAAGCAGGATGGTGATGCCGATTGCCAATAATGCAAAAATGAAAAATGACAGCCGCCGGTTCCAGGAAGCGTATTCTGAGATGAACTTTTCATTGACCGAAAAAAAACCTGCCAAAAAAATGATCACCAAAAACTTAACAATCTCGCTCGGTTGAAAGCCGAGTAAATTCACCTTTACGCCACTTCCTTCAGGGCCGGTTCCAAATAAAACCGTAAGGGTCAGCAAACCGGTGGCAGCCACTGCCCATGGCCAGCCATTTGCTGCAAGCCGGTTATTTTTGAAAACAAACAAGCGGTACAACATGGAGTCAGTGGTAAAACGGCGCAGGTTGAACAGCAGGAGTGCAATTATTGCGACAAACCCCGCACCAAAATAAATCAGGGTACTTTTTGCGAGGAAACGGTCCCTGAGCGGATCCTGCAGGCTGAGTAAAGTGATGAGGGAAAAGCCGGTAAACAGCATCAAAACAGGCAGGATGAACTGATCCGCATTTTTAAACCGGATACTTAATAAAAGATGTAATATCCAAAAAGCGCTTATAAATGAGATGCCAATAATCCAAAACCATTGAGTTGCTTCCTTCGGGGTTCTAACGATAAATGATTTTTCTTTTTTGAAATTATTAAAGTCCTGCGTGGAAAATAATTTAAGGGTATGCGGCGACTGGGTAAAAGAAAACAAGATGTCTTTATTCAATTGCTCCACACCTTTGGAACGCCCGAACTGGTAACCTGGTTGCAAGGGCAATACTTCAAAAGTCTTTCCTGCCGGAAGGCCTTCGAAAGAAAAATTACCCTGTGCGTTTGTTCTTGCATACGCCACCAGGGATTCTAACTGACGGTTGTTTGCACTGTCCTTGATGAATATTTTTCTGAGCCCGTTTTTAAAATCAAGGATCCTGTTTTCAGGTTCTGCTAAATCAACAATATTGATACTATCGTGCGAAATGATCATGTGCATGCGTACCAGCACATCGCCAACCGGTTGTTCCTTATTATTGATCGTTCCGCTGATTTTATATGGCCCCATGGCCAAACTATTTACAGCCGGTAATTTCATTGGATTGGTTCTTTCCTGTTGAAACAAGGTGGAATCATTTTCAGAAAATCCCAGCAAGCCCCTTGAAACAGTTACTCTTTTTTTAAATGATTCACCACCATTGTTGTAAGCATCATCGGCATTCAAATAATATTTCCCCTTGTTTAATTCGCCAAAATTATCAGTCAGTCCAGGGTGGAGGGTGTATTCTTTTTCAACTACCGCACTTATCAAATCAATATCACGGGTATCTTTAAAATAAAAACCTTTGGTGAGCAATGTCTTGATCGTTTCGCCGGGCTTGCTGTCGTTGATGTTCATCATGGTGCCTTCGGCGATACGTGCGTGTACATCTGCAAAATCTGTTTTGAGTACCGAAAATAACTGGGAAAAAAGTACACCAAAAACTACCGAGATGATCAATAAAAAAAACCTTTCGATATTTCTGTTAATCCTTTTTTTCGTTGATGCCGGCATAGATTAGGAAAGTTGATGGTGGTTGGTTGAAGGTTGATTGTTGAAAGTTGATGGTTGAAAGTTGATGGTTGAAAGTTTCAGCTCTTTTTCGCTTTAATAAAAAATCTTTTCTGCCTGTGCGCCAGATACCAGGGAATCCATTGAAACCTGCTTTTGAAATTGCATGGGTACAATACAATTCCTGAAACGGACATTTTTTAAATGTAATCCCTTGCTTTGTACCAATATTCCCATTTTGAAATTATCTAACACCAGGCTGTCGAATAAAATATATTTACATGAATCTGAAAGGATAAATGCAGGGCCGGTATAAGCAGAATCGCTTACAAATGAAATGCCGCTTCCGATTAGATGGAGTGAATCATTTTTGATCAAAATTGATTCTGTTATTACAATTGCCTCATTGCTGTTTAATCTTACAATACCATTTTTGGATGCATCGATACTATCCACCAAACCGAGCTCCTGCTTATTTCGTTGTTTTGCAATAGGTAATATAACAAGCGTTTCAGCTTCAAGTTCATTTTTTTCTTTTAAGTTGTATTTTTCATATAGCAACCAGGCAAATCCTGCAAATAAAAGAATGCATAGAAACGGCCATATTCCGCCATTATTTGTTTTACTTTTTTTTTGCACTACCCGTGATTTATTGATAGTTGGCTTATCTGTTGTTTTCAATGTTTCATCAGTGCCCGGTTCATTTTTTTTCAGAGCCACTAATGGTTTTGTCACTTCATGTTGTACCGGCGATTTATTGTTATTTACCAGTACCACCGTAATATTATCATTGCCACCTGCTTCATTCGCAGCATCAATAAGCTGTTGACCAACTGCCTTCAAATCGTACCCGTTATTCAATATTGAAATAATTTTTCCTGCCGGAATCATGTCGGTTAACCCATCACTACATAGCAAAATAGTATCGCCGGGAAGAAACGGAGATTCACCGGAATCAATAAAACCTTTGGGAGCTGCCAGCAGCGATTGATACCCCAGCACTTTATTTACTTCATTTCTTTTGGGATGCTGCATGGCAGCTTCTTCAGTTAGCCTTCCACTCTCTTCCAAAAATCCAACAGCAGAATGATCTCTTGTTATTTTGATAAGCGATCCATCCCGGAAAAGGTATAAACGGGTATCGCCCACATGGGCATAATAGAATACATTTTTATCAATATCCACAACCGCCAATGTAACCACACATGCCATCTGGTCATTTTGCCGGCTACCGGCTTTCTCCCGGACAATTCTTTCATTGGCATTTTCGAGTGCTTCAGCCAGGCTATCCGTAATATTTACTGGCAGTTTATCCAGTTTTCGGATGATCTCTTCATGGGTTAATTCAGCGGCTATTTCACCGCCTTCGTAACCTCCCACCCCGTCAATTACACAGGCAATAATAAAATGATCACTAAAAACAGGTTGAGCTATAAAGCGGTCTTCATTATTGCTACGTTGCCGCCCGGGGTCCGTTATGCCAAAATAGTTGTCACCCATTGTTTTGATGTGTATTTTTGATATCCCGGAAATGTGCGCCTAACAGCAATAGACAAATTACCAGTAAAGCGATGGAAACAATATTATTCATCCGGTTTAGGATTTAAAAAGATTAATGCCAACAATGCCATTCAGTACAATGCGTGAATTAACCGGAAGATCAATCCATGCAGGGTTTTGTATATCGCTCCTTGCAATTGCATTTTCGTTTACAATTGTTTTTTCACCAAAGGAAGCCAGTGAAAATTTATCATCTTTTTTATCGTAACGGATACGCAGGTGAGGAGTACTAACCCATTCTGAAGGTACCCGGAAAATATTAGAGGCAGTTGATTCTTCCTCAATACCCGATATTGTTATATCCTCATCCTTCATAAAATATTCCAGCTTCTTTCCTGCGTATTCCCGGTCGGGCAAGGTAGTCTCAAACCTGCCATAAGATTTCACCTGGCTGGAACTAACCTTATCAGCATCAAATAACAGGTCTTCCTGGTAAGGCACTTCATAGTAACCTTCACTATAAAAAGTAAAATCTTTTAAAATGGCCTGGTTGATATCCAGCGTTTGAGCAATACCCGTTTGACGGGGAATAAAAGTAACCCGAAAATTTTGATCCTTTTGTACTGTATTTCCGGGCATTAGTTTGCCAATAAAACCAATATCCCCCTTTTTATAGTCGGGGTGAGAAGCAAAACGAAAAACCCATTTATTAGCGGCAGGCTCTACAGTTTTACCCTGCAGCCGGTAATGTTTCAGGTTGGAGTAAAACTGTTTTAATGATTCCTGGATGATGATTCCAAAAATCCCCTTCTTATCCTGCATAAATTCGTTGTAATCGACGGCACTGAAGGAGATGATGTATTCATGATAAAAAACCACCCGCTGACCAAAAGACATTTGCTGAATAGATTCATCAAATTTATCAACGATGTATTTGAACACCATATTTGGCGTGAGGTGTTTTACCTCGTTTACAGATTCCCTGTTTTCACCTTTCAGGAACCATTCGTGCAATCCCATGCGTTGCCAGAAACTGGGTTTGGTACTCATATTGTTACAAATGTTTTATTGTGTTATTTCTTAGAAGCTGTTTAAAAATGATTAATTTGTTTACCATCATTAGTTTTTTATGGCATCGACATTGGCGACGCTCCGTTTAAGTTCAGTTTTTTATGGCATCATCGGCTTTCTGACTCAGTTACTCCAATTAAATTTAAACAGCTTCTCAGGCCGGTTTCTTTTTTTTACCAAATAAATTATTGAAAAATTTTTTCACCCCCTTTTTAGGAGGCTCTTCAATTTTATCCACTTTGTTAACCGTTGATTTTTTACCTGGTGGTTTGACTGGTTTTACATTAACGATACTGTCAGTTTTGGCTATCATCATAGTCTTGCTGTTTACCGTATTTATAAGTACGCCATTGTATTTTTTCCGGTCCTGCACATTATTGATCCAGATATCATCCACTGTACGATTAATTGTTATACCGGCACCAAGGGCCGCTCCAAATCCGGCACCCTTTAAATTCATACTATCCCACGATTCACCGCCATTCAAAGAATAATAATACTTGTATTGACGGCTATCATAGTACACATTTTTTGCAGGATAATAATAAACTGCATCTTCCACTTCTTTGCTATTATTTCTTTGGCAGGAAAAACCCACTGCCATAAAAATTAACAGGGAAGTAGAAGCTGAAAAAATTAAACTCAATTTCATTAAAAAACATTTTCAGATACTATTCAACAATCATTCCACTAAGCTGCCCGAACTGCTATCATGGATTATGTCTTCAGACTTGATCGTCAAGGTACTAACCATTTTATCCGCCATGATAAATCACTTTAAATTTAACGTCTTAGAATTTTATTTTATCAACATGCAGACTTCCAAAGTTAACGGACTTCCACTCTTCTTTACCCTTTCACTTTATTTACCCTTTTACTTCATTTACCTATTTACTCTATCTACCCTGTTACTTTATTTACCCTGTCACTTTATTTACCCTTTTACTTTATTTACCTATTTACTTTATTTACCTATTTACTTTATTTACCCTGTCACTTTATTTACCTATTTACTTTATTTACCTATTTACTTTATTTACCCTGTCACTTTATTTACCTATTTACTTTATTTACCCTTTTACCCCCACCTCAATCACAACACGCCCTGACCGGCCTTATTTATTTGCTCCAGGAACCGTATAGCCATGGTATCACCATCAGATACTGCATCTATCAAAAATTTTGCCCCACGGATCGAATCTTTTTTAATTGGGCAGGGTAAATAATTATTTTCCATAATGATGGATTCGTTACCAGCGAACGTATAAAAAAAGCCCAGTGCTCTTTTAGCTGCGGTATTATTTTTTGCTGCGGCTTTATTCAGCCAATCTATTCCTTCAATGCAATTGATTTCATCATTACGGCCTTTCATCGCAAGATCACCGTATTGATACATTGCCTCGGGTATGCCTTGCCTGGCAAGTGTACTGTATATCCCGACGGCTTCGCCATATTGTTCGTTTTCAATAAATTTAACCGCCCTGCTCAATTCATTTTCAGTGGCACTATTGGCAACATTGGTTTCAGGTGGGGAAAAATTGCTACTGTTTGAGTATTTATTCAACCCTAATAAATCTCTTTTGCGCAACCAGCCTTTGGATAACTGCCCCTTTGAGTTATAAAATTCTGTATAAATAAAATCACTGGTTTCCTTTAACGCTGTTACGGTATCATTTGACTTAATCATGTAAGCCGTTGATCGCCTGGTATTTTCATCGGGTGTATTGTGAAAATATGCCTTTGGCGCCAGCACTTTAAATAGCCCATATTGTGGCTCCGGCCTTTGCACAACCGGTTTTACAGTTTTGGTTACAGGCGCCCTGGTCAGGCCCAGTTTTTTCCTGAATTTATAAGCCAGGGCGGCAGCTCCAATTAAAAAGAGTAACAGCAAAAAAATACCGGCGATAGAAACTCCCCGATGGGTTGGCGCTTCAGGTGCAGGTATTGCTGCATTCTCTTCCATTGCCTGGGCAGATAATACTTCATTCAACGATAAAACCTTATGAGGACTAAAACCTGCCGAGTCTCTTTGCTTTGCAGCTTCCTGGTACTGGATCAGCAAGGTACGCAACCGCTCATTTTCACTTTGTAAAATACTTGCATTTAGTTCATTGGCTTCCCGGCTGGAAACTATCATTGTACTATTGTGAACAATATACTTATGCAATTCCACTCCATTTTGAAAACGGTCATGGTACGATTTTTCAAGGCATTTTTTTATGGTGCTGATGAGCCATTGGGGCACCTGCATTTCCCTTTCCTTTTTTTCATTGCTCCATGCCTGCGGAAGCATTAGCCGTCTTTTAAACAATACATCCGGCACAGGCGTTTCCAGGTGAGCAATCATTACCCGGTTCCGGGCGGTTTCGCCTTTGTCGGTCAACGGAAAGGGAACAGCGCCGGTTAACAATTCAAACAATATGACGCCATAGCTGTACACATCTGTCTGAAAATACATGAGCCCTTCATTTTGTTCGGGCGCCATAAATTCAATGGCTCCTGCCTGGCGCATACTGGTGCGTCGTTGTTCTTCAGACATGATGGCCAATCCAAAATCGAGCAGCACATAATTGCCGGTGTTTACGTTGAATTTTACGTTGTTGCTTTTTATGTCGCCGTGCTTTACATCTACTTTATGACAATGCGCCAGGGCATAGGATAACTGGTCGGCTACTTTAATAATCTCTTTTATTGGAAATACCGGATCGTAGGGAGGTTTTAGTAAGTCTTCCATGTCCGGCCCTTCTATATACTCCATTTCAATGAAAGGCAGGTTGCCGGATTCAGTTAGGCCGGAGTTCAATATTTTAACCACGTGCGGGTTGGGTACCTGATTGACCTTCTTTAATTTCTCTACTTCATTCTGAAAACTGAGGAAGTTTTTATCATCATTCGTTTCGGAATGAATCGGTGTAGGCAGCACTTTTACCGCAGTGATGATTTCACCAATGCGTTTTGCTTTATAAACTGATCCCTGGCCGCCGGTTTTTAAAGCGCCCAGGTTTTCCAAACCCTCTGTAATCGTAAACACTTTGGCCATAAAACGTATTCATTTTTTTCAAACCAGCCAATTTATCAACCTGCTGTTTTGAAAACTTCACCAATATATTAAAACCGAAGATAGCATTGTGTTAAAAAATATGGAAGAATAGTTTTGGAGCTGGCAAAAAGTAAAGGCCTTTATGGAAATTTTATCCTGGAGCCCAAATGATAGATAAAGTGGATGGTTTGCGCCGACGGTAAGTAATAGTTATGAATAGCGTTATGCTGCACCAAAGCCGCTCCATTAAATAAAAAGAGGTAAAACCCATTTTACGAAACTTTTCAGGCCGACTGGTTTTACTTTCCGGATATTTCCTTCTTTATCAATATTGAGATAGTCAATACATAGCTGGCGCAATACGTATTGTTCTTTTTGCGGATAAATGCGGTGGCCTCATCATCGGTAAAGTTTATCATTGGGAAAACAGCATGAAAAAATAAAAATTATTATTCTACTCCACTCACATTCATCTGCAAAGTAAAAACCGATTCAGATGCAGTGATGAAAAGTGTTGTACGATTCTTACCACCAAAACAAATATTGCCCGTCCAGTTGGCAGGAACAGCAACATTGCCGAGGCGTGTGCCCGATTTATCATAGATAGTTACGCCCTTACCAGTAAGGTAAAGATTGCCCTGAACATCAAGGGTCATACCATCCGAACCCAGGTTTACAAAAAGCTGGCGGTTAGTAAGCATACCATCTTCATTAATTTGATACTGATAGGTTTTATTAGCCTGGATATCTGCCACAAATAAATGATTGCCATCGGCAGATCCCACAATGCCGTTGGGCTTTACCAGCAGGCTATCAACAACCACCGGTTGATTGGTTCCTTTGGCGAGATAATAAACATGCTGCCCTTTTAGCTCCGGCTTTTTTCTCTCCCAATAATCCCTTTGATAATAAGGGTCAGTAAAATAAATTCCACCCTTTTTATCAATCCACAAATCATTAGGTCCGTTAAGCTTCTTTCCTTCAAACCCATCCAGCAACACCGTCACCTCATGCTTTTTCGAAATAGCCAGCAGTTCATTTTTTTCATCCGCACAGGCAATTACCCTTCCTTTTTTATCAATGTACAAACCGTTGGCACGGCCGGATTTTTCCATAAAAACAGAAAGCTTCCCATTAGTTCCATACTTCCAAATCTTATCATTCGGCTGATCCGTAAAATAAATATTTCCTTTTTTATCTACGGCCGGACCTTCGGTAAATTTGAACTGATTGGATACTTGTATTAAGGTGGCACCCGGCTTTACCAGGACTAAAGAATCGAGCCGCAGGTTATTGGGTTGCTGACTGTATGATTTGCAGACAAAAAGCAACATAACAGCAATTAAAAACTTTGTTTTTTTATGCATGGTGAAGTGGTGTTAAGTGATTGGATATTTATTTAATTGTTAACCGCAACATGACTAAACCTTGAGGATTGATTTGTTGTACATATTTTTTCCTGAACTCACCCGCGTTTGTTTTCTTCCATAAATCCCTTACGGTAATTCTTCCTTTCAATTTTATAGCGGCAAAAACAACTGCAACCTCATGCGCTGCTTCGTTAATATTAAACAACGCTAAATACATATTCTTACTGTCATCTGGTAAGGATTTCCGATCTTACTTCCAACCGGGTTATTGTAAGACCATAAGAAGCCAACCACCACAAACTGCCATCCAAACTGCATTAATTTGTTAGACATGTATTCTGCCTTGGCCTTTACCTCATCCTTATGACAGGTGCATAAAACCCAGGCAGTATCATGAATACAAATAAATATTGCCTGGTTGATTTCATTGATATGATGTATTTGTTTTGGGTAAAGATATTCCAAATAAAATTTGATTCAATCTATTCGAACATGACCGGTGAATGCTGTTATTTTTTCAGGACGGTTAGTTGGTACAACCCGCCCTGAACCGTATTGAAAATGGTTACGAACCCATTCGCATCTTTAACTGTTTTAGCATTAACGCCGATTACACTTACCGGAGTTGAAGTTCTTATTTTACAGACTCCGCCTGATCCGGAGAAAATAGTTGCCCCGGTGAGCTGATGATCTTCCCAGGTGATGGACACTTCAAAATTCCCCCTGGCTTTCAAACCTTTTATCGAACCACTGTTCCAGGCATCCGGTAGTGCAGGCAATAAGTGCAGATCACCCAAATGGCTTTGTAATAACATTTCTGTCATGCCTGATATTCCACCAAAATTACCATCAATTTGAAACGGTGGATGGGCATCAAACAGGTTGGCATAAGAGCCGCCGCCATTGGCATAGTTGGTACCGCTTTGCCCGGTTATGTGCAAGAGTTTACCAATCATTCTATAAGCATGATTGCCATCCAGTAATCTTGCCCAAAAATTAATCTTCCAGGCGAGGCTCCACCCGGTTCCATCATCGCCTCTTAGTTCCAGAGTTTTCTTTGAGGCTGCTGCAAATTCCGGGGTGGTAATGGGGGCAATCTGCCGCCCGGGATACAATCCAAACAAGTGCGAAACATGCCGGTGATGGGGATCTACATCTTCCCAATCTTTATACCACTCCTGCAAATTCCCTTTCTTACCGATATGCAAAGGGTATAGTTTATTTCTTTTGGAAATGAGAAGATTACGGAATGCGGCATCTTCATTTAATTCTTTGGAAGCGTCGATGAGGTTGGTAAACAAATCCCAGATGATAGACATATCCATGGTAGTGGCAACGGAGGCGCTTCCCTGGTTTCCCTTGTCATCTATAAAGCTATTTTCGGGTGAAAATGATGGTGCAGTTACCAGGTAGCCATTTTTATCTTTCGTTAAAAAATCAATACAAAATTCAGCGGCTCCCTTCATCAGCGGATAAGCTTTTTCTTTGAGGAATTTTTTATCTTTTGTAAACTCGTAGTGTGTCCATAAATGTTGTGCGAGCCAGGGTGATCCCATCGTCCAGTTGGCCCACATCGGATCGCCTTTACCAATATCCCCCACGGGATTGGAGAGCGCCCAGATATCACTGTTGTGATGTACCGCCCAGCCACCAGTATGATAGAACTCCTTTGAAGTAACCTTCCCGGTAACTGCAGCGTTGCCAATAAATTCCATAAAGGGCAGGTGCATCTCCGAAAGATTGGTTGGCTCAGCAGGCCAGTAATTCATCTGCACGTTGATGTTGGTGGTATAATTGGCACTCCATGGCGGCCTTAATTCTTTATTCCAGATACCTTGTAAATTAGCGGGCACGCCACCCGGGCGGGAACTGGAAATAAGCAGGTACCGGCCATATTGAAAATACATGGTTTCCAGCAATGGATCTTTTGCTCCTTCGGTATAACCAATCAATCGTTCATCAGTTGGCAATGCGGCATTTTTATTATCTGCTGGATTGGCAAGCTGAAAATTAACCCGGTTAAAATATCTATGATAATCTGTTAAGTGATTGTTTAGTAGTAAGGTCCAGCCCTTTTTTACGGCCGCATGTAAATATTGAGCAACCAATTGATGTTCATCCTTCCCCTGTGAGTCGGGGCATTTATTGAAACCATTAAAACTGGTAGCAGCAGTAAAAAACACCAGTACATCCGTACCATTTTTTACTGTGATGCCACTCGTATCAGCATTGATAGTCCCTTCTTTAGCAGTAGCTTTCAACCGCCACTCATATCGCATACCACGGCATCCATTTGGATCATCCTGTTGAACAGGGTTATCGGAACTTACATAACTGGGTTCAATATGTGAGGCGGCTTTTCCCGTCATGGCAATCTCGCTGTTGCTGATTACCGATTGCCGGTATTTCAACAAACTTTTAGTGGTGATTTTAAAATTCAACCGGCCTGGTTTATTGGCTGTAAAGCGTATCACCATCACCTGGTCGGGGGCGGAGCTGATGATCTGCCGTGTAAACTCTATTCCATCAATGGTAAAGCGGGTAGTTGCAATGGCATCATTGATATTGAGGTCGCGATAATAAGCCGAGGCGGCAGCATCTTTAAACTGCTGGCTTATCATTAAGTCACCCAATGGCAGGTACGATGCTGAATAGTAGCCCTGCATATTTTTGGCATAACCGTAGGCCTTAGAATAATCTTCCTCTTTAAGCGCTTCCCGGGCAAGCAATAAATTGTCGTAGGCCTTTGGATTTACGTTGGTCCTTACTGGTCCGCCGGTCCATAATGTCCCTTCATTTAATTGAATCAGCTCTTCACCAACGCCTCCGAAAATCATAGCTCCCAAACGGCCATTACCAACAGGCAAGGCTTCGGTCCAAACCTTTGCCGGTTTTCTATACCATAGTTTGTTTGCCTGTTGAGCAAATGCCCAATCCGCCATCGTAAAAAATAAAATACCAACAACCATTATTCGCTTTATCATTTTTAATTTTTTTTATTTTCTTTGCTCAAAGTTTGACGATCTTCTATCAAAATTCTACACCTTTTTAAAGAGTTTACACCTTTTTTTTGAAAGATGTAAACTCTTTAAAAAGATCGGCTTCACTTAAGAAAGTTGAAACCATCAATCTTCAATCTTCAACCTTCAACCATCAACCATATCTAATCCAATTCCACTACCGCTTTTATCACCCCCGTAGCCGGATCAAGCCAACTTTCAAACACATCTTTTAATCCGCCAAATTTTACCCGGTGAGTAATGTAAGTTATTGGATCAAACAATCCCTTTTTCATAGATTGAATCACATATTCAAAATCTTCCCTCCACAAACTTTAATATCGGTGCAGCAATTGGGCTTTCCATTCCTGCAAGCAATACATTTTCCGCAATTATAGTAAGGGATACAAGTTACAATTTCTCCGGGTTCAAAACCGTCTGCACCACCGTTTTCAACTAACTCCCGTGCCAACTCGTGACCCAAAATACGGGGATAGCTAAAGTAAGGTTGGGTACCTTTGCTTTTTTATGTAAACAACCGGGGTAATTCTTTTCGGGAAAATAATCCGGGATGTAAACTTAATTGGAAGATACCATATATCATACTAATTTTTTTCTCAGATAACTGTACTATATTACCCCGACTTATTTCGCAAAATAATACCTGGATGAAGCCCGAACTGCGCCAGATCACGTTCACCCCATCTCTTCTTTCCTCGTAAGAAAAGATGTTGGTGAACGCATGATCAATAACTGGCACTACCATCCTGAAATTGAATTACTATATATTAAAAGAAGTGCCGGCACCTGGCTGGTTGACGATCATATTGGCCCGTATTGATGCGGTGATATATTATTGATAGGCGCCAACTTACCGCATTGTTTCCTGCACGAGTAAACCCATGTGATGGAAAGAGAAAATGCGTACGGTGAAGCCATCGTCATCAAATTCATACCTGGTATTTTCGGTAACCAGTTATTTAGTTTGCCGGAAACAAGAAAGATTAAGGAGCTTCTACCCGTTTGCAGTTGTTGTTTAAAATTAGCCGGGGAAATCGGGAAAAGCTTAGCCGCTACATTCGACAAAACATTGTTGGTTACACCCGACAAAAAGCCGGTGGATTATATTCCACTTTCTTCCAAGGAATTTATGAAATCGCCTGCGGATGCGGATCAGTACCGGATCAAACTAGTTTTTGAATAAACATTCAATCATTACTATCAAAAGATTACGATTGAGCAGGTTGCATCGTAGATAAATATGGCAAGACAATCTTTTTGCAGGTATTTTAAAAATACTATGGGGAAAACGTATATCCGGTTTTTGATGGAAGTTAGGATTGATGCTACCTTCAGGTTATTAATGGAGATGAAAAAAATGTTAGAAAAATTACCACTTACCTGGAATGATGATATAAACACAATCCCGAAAATTTTAAAATTTAAATCAAGAAATAAAACCAACGAATATTAAAGATGAGTAAAATCTGACCACAGCCTTAATCTTTCCTCAGGAACAGAAATTTTATCCGCCTTTACCTTGTCAGGATAAATAAAATCTACTTCATATTTATCAGAATTTTTTTCGTAATGGCAAACGATCGCTTTACCAGCGGGCTTATATTGAGTATCTAGTAATGTAACTTCCTGTCCGGTGTGATACTTCATATAGCAATTTTTTAATGGTGTAAATATATAGTTTACCTGCATTTACCGGTAAAGGTTTTTGTACACAGTTTAAATTTAAAATGTGGATATTTAATTTGAAAAGTTTTTATTAAAATGCCAGTCCGGTCCGTTGCAAGTTGACTATATCATTAACGGACACAATAAAGTTGTCTGCATAACCCATTTCCCTGATTTCCAGTATTAGCCGGTTATTGGAAAGTTTGTTAACTACCCGCCAGAACAAATTGTGATGTACAGGAAGAGATCGATTGACGAGCACCTCATCACCAATATGGATTTCATCCATTGTGAATTTTGTCTTTTTCATAATAATACATTTGCCATTTTATAACATAACAATTTACAGACCAATTAAGCGGAGAACCTGTTTTTATCTTTTGTCGTATAATTGGGGAATAAAGTCAACACACAAAAGTATAAATCGTTTCAATGTCGGTCACTTTTTACAAAGGAAGCGGGATTACATTAACTCACTGTTAACACTGGTAATTCAGCTCTTAATTAACGTAAAATTAAGGTGGCTTCTGGCCTTCAATAACGGCAGGTATCTTATTGTCTTCAGGAACCTGAGCACAACATACCGGGTAGTCACATTTATGTCCGGAGGATTTTTAAGTTTAATTTAAAAATGCTTGGATATTTAGTTTAGTGCAGTATGTACAAGGCAGTGTTTCAATTTCAAATTTTAAATAGTGGCCAGGCAGCTGATCTGCTAACGGGGGATCAAAGTTTCCTCAAAGTGAGCAAAAGCCGGACCGTTGTAGCCGGTATTTTTCCGAGGCATTGTTCAGTAGTTTAAAAATTTTGCATAAAAAGGTTCTGGTATAAATCCTTTCTCCTTCCTATCGATACAAAAATTGAGATAAAATCCTCTTGCATAAGTTGGCTTCGCACAGCCCTTCGTTGGAAATTAGATTAAATTCAGACCTCCTGATCCGTCTCACGTAAATTAATAGTTTTGGAAGCTTTGCCCGCAAACAAAAAATTGCGAAATTGCCATTCAGTTAACTGATTAGCGATGCAATTACAACTT